>Ga0210398_10000346_pt1 | contig 54752 bp, 36 predicted proteins | sample IncBWC4OmetaG_FD_161047 | JGI IMG/M metagenome (GOLD analysis project Ga0210398, IMG submission 161047) | Forest soil microbial communities from Barre Woods Harvard Forest LTER site, Petersham, Massachusetts, United States - Inc-BW-C-4-O | ecosystem: Environmental > Terrestrial > Soil >...
GACCATCAGCATCGCGTGAAGTTCGTGGTAGATGAATGGGGCCCCTGGTACCGCCCAGGAAGTGAGGCCACTCCCGGCGACCAACTCGAGCAGATGCCCACGCTACGCGACGCCGTCTTCAGCGGCATGACACTGGACATCTTCAACCGCCATCCGGAGAAAGTTGCGATGGCCAACTGCGCGCAGCTCATCAACTGCCTAAACAGCCTGTATCTCGCGCATGAAGACAAGTTCGTCATCACCCCGGTAGGCCACGTTTTCGAATTGTACTCAAGCCATCAGGGCGGACAGGCGTTGCGCACCATCTTCTCAGCACCCAACGTGCACTACGACCGCGACGGACAAGCAGCGTCCTACTGGGGATTGAAAGGCTCGGCATCGGTGCGTGACAAGAGCCTGACGATCACCGCCGTCAATCCGAGCACGAGTGAACCTCGCTTGGCTGAAATAGCCCTGCGAGGAGCAGCCATCAAAGAAGCCACTATGCGCTTCCTGAGCAACGCTGACATTCACGCCCACAATACATTCGATCAACGGGACGTCGTGATGCCTCAAACAAAGCCGCTGAGTTTGAGCGGGGAAACTGTTGTGGTGGAGTTCCCGCCAGCTTCCGTGGCAGCCCTGACCATCCAGCTCCATTAGCGTTAATCAAGGAAATTGCCTGGCCAGCAAATAAATAGAGGCGGGTGCTCGACCGCCTGCGCCTCTGGTATAGCAAGATTGTGGCGAGTCTGAGCTTTGCTGTTGTGACCTAGCCCGCGAACTTCGAACGGCGCCGTCCCATCTCCGACACCTAAGCGACCACCGCTCGGGTGTAGAACGGCGGTTCCGGAGATCGCAACCTAAACCAGGCTAGAAGTAGAGTTTCCCTCCCAACTGCCACCATCTCGGTAGAGTCTGGGCGGTCACTTGGCCGAAGTTGCCCTGGGATATATCGCCCTGGATATTCTGGAAATTGGCATGATTAAACAGATTGTAGAACTCAAACCTAATTTGAAAAACCAGGCGCTCGTTTATGTGTGTGTTCTTGTAAAGAGTCATGTCTGTTTGTATGAAAGCCGGATTTCGGAATGCATTAAATCTCTCGTTCCCGTTCGTGCCCGCGGTAGGCACAGTAAATTGCCCGGCCGTGAAAACACCGGTAGTGTAAGCGCTCGCCGAAGTTCCCTGCTGATAGCTGGCGACGTTCGGGAAGCTGAAGTTGTCACCGTTGGCAAGGTAGTCGCCGGTCTGTGTAGTTTGCGCATTGGCACCGACGGCGTAGTTTGCGCCGTTGTATGCCGCGGACGTAAACACGGTGAACGGATAACCCGTCTGGTAAATACTGGTCCCGCTCACGCCCCAACCACTGGTGGCGTGGCCCACGAACCCCTTGCCACCGTTCAAGCCGGGCTGCTCATAATTGAAGCTTGCGGAGAAGCGGTTAGGAGCATCCCACGGCGAGGGGCCATAAAACGCAGAAGGATTCTCCGGCGTCGGGTATCTGCTGCTGTCATCTTTCGAGGAAGAACGCGTATAGGAAACGTCAAAGAACCCACGGCTTGCTCTGGCTCTGAGATCAAACGTCACGGCTTCATAGTTGGCGTACCGATTGTTCTGGGTATAGGCGATTTGGCCAAAACTCGGATTAGGCCTAGGTGGCGAAGAGCCGAGGGGTAACCCAATCAGAGCTCCCGGCAGTTCGTTGATGTCAACGCCATAGGAGACCACACCTCCCGCATTGCCGTTTCCGACGAGGTTGGAGGTGTGGGACCCGCTGTACAGCGCTGAGGCAACAAAGCGGCTACCCAACCTATGTTCCAGCGTACCTGACCAAATATATGCAGTAGGGGAGACGACGTTGGGGTTGATTCCACCAATCCCTAGACCTGCTCCCACAATTCCCCCGGCTGCGTCCAGACAAGGAGCCACAGGACACAATGCTGTTCCAGCGAGCTGCGGGAATACGAATCCGAAGGGAGGTTTGCTAGTGGTGCCTTGGACGAACACCGGCTGGTTGCCAGCTGCGTTTGCCGCGAAAAAGGTAGGGTTGATTAGGCCCGGTGGGTTGCCTCGGAATTCCTCCTGAATATTGGCAGGCGTCAGCCAGTTGGAAAACATCCCGAATCCGCCGCGCAATAACCAGTTCCCCTTTCCGCTGATATCCCAAGCCGCGCCTATACGCGGAGTGTATGCTTTGGGCGTACTCTCCAGGGCGTTGTGCGTGGGTTTGGCAAAGCCACTGGCCACTTGGTCTTGGAAGGTTGATCCCGTGCCAAGGTAGAAGTTGCCAAAAACCGTCGTGCTTGTCTTGGAGTACGGGTTTCCTTGATCGTCGAACCGAAAACCCAGCGTTACCGTCAGATTGCGTCGTGCCTTCCAAGTGTCCTCGGCAAAGATCCCCCATGTTTTGGAAGCGGCGTCCCAGCTCCAAAGCGTCTGCTGGCCGGTTATGGGGCTATACATGACGCCGCTCTCCGTGAGGGGCGCATCTTGAGCTAACGCTAACAAGCTATTGAAGCTGAAGCCGGGGTGAGACCACGGTCCTTGGAACGGCTCGACGTCGTCGCCGTACAAACCTTCGTAGCCTACCTTTATGACATGAGCGCCACGAACATGCGTCAGAACGTCGCGCCAGTGATAGTTGTGTTGAATGAAATCGCCTTGCGCAAAGCCCACTCCGTATCCGACGCTTTGTCCGGTCACACTGATTCCGGGGATGGTAAAATCACCGGTCTCGCCATTTTTTCCCTCAATGCGATTCTGCGCAAAGATTGCTTCATTTAGTGTCGTCGGACTGAAATCGTGTGTCCAGTTCACCTGCAAGGCCCGCTCCCAATAGTTATTCGTGGTGGAGAACTGGGGGATGACATTCGGCGACGGGTTAGACTGAAGCGTCCGAAAGAAGCTGCCGTAAACGCGATCCTTGCTGAAATACTTGTCCACGCGAGCGAAATACTGTGTGCCGTTGATGATGTTGGCGGAGTTGAATATTCCGCTGTCAATCATGGGCGTAGAGCAAGGCAAGTTCTCGGTTGCCGCTGTTCCGCAAGTTCCAGGGAAAATGTCATTTGCGGTTTTCGATACGGCAACACCGACTACGTGAGTAGGCACATAAGTATTCAAAATTTTCGTCCCGAACGTCCCGGGATTATTCGCTTGGGCGAAGGCCGCGAACGCCGGGTCCGGGAAAGTTATGACACTGTTCCCGGTAGAAGCGGACGAACGCAACGCCTCTATGCCGAAGAAGAAGAAAAACTGGTGATGCGGAATAATGGGGCCACCGATTGTTCCGGAGAGGTTGTTGCTGTGGAAGGGATTGTAGGAATGGTCGGAGCCGGGCAGAGAGTATTTCGCATACATCGACTGGTAGTTAAAGTAGTCGCTCGCCAAACCGTGGAATTGATCCGCGCCGGACTTTGTCGTCATGGCCACCTGGAGGCCGCTGCCGCGTCCGTACTCGCTGGCATAGGTGTTGACCTGATTGTTCGATTCTTGAATGACGTCGGGATTGGGAGTGAGATTCAAGACGCCCTGTCTTACGCTGCTGGTGACGTCCAGCCCATCGACGATCCACATGTTCGCAACGGTTCCTTGACCGTTCGCGCTGACGTCAACTGCCTCTTCGGTGGAGAAGTTGCCGGCGTTAGCTCCGGGAGTGCCCGAAGCGACTCCTGGACCACCGGCGAGTCCCAGTCCCGTGACGCCCGGGGCGATCGTGGACAGCGAGAGCATATTGCGGGCAGCGAGGGGTAATGTCGACAACTCCTGGCTTTGCAGGGTCTGTTCATTCCGCGTCTCGGTAACATTGACAAGTGGATTTTCAGCAGTGACCGTCACGGATTCCGTAGCAGCGCCGACCTTCAGCACAATGGGAACGCTCAGGTTTTGGTTCGTCTCGAGCGTGACCGTCGTTCGCGCTGTCGAAAAGCCCGACGCTTCGACCGAAATTTGGTAAGAACCAGGGGCCAAACTCAGAAACCGGTACCCTCCCTCGGCATCCGTTGTGGTCGTCGCCGAAACATGGGTCGCAAGGTTTTCCAGCACTACCCTCGCTTGAGCGACCGCTGCGCCGCTCGCGTCTGCCACGTTTCCTTGAATGTTTGCAGAGTACTGAGCCCAAGTCGAACCAGCCATAAACAGGACAGTTATGAGCAGTCGGAGGGACCATCCAACGAACCTTCTTGCTCGCATGCGCCTCACCCCCAAGATGAAAAGAGTAACCATTTACAGAACAACTTCACTGTAAACGTTTTCTCGATTGCCAAAATGTATATTCCACTTGTATAGGGGTGTCAAGCATTTTCTAGTACTTTTGTATTAGCTCGAGACCGGGAATCGTATCCCCGAACTTCATGCCTTTGCGTTAGGTCTTTGCCCAGCCCCGGTTTGGCACGACGCCATCACCCGCTCGCAGCGCGATCAGTGGATTGATGGAAAGGTGTTTGAAGCTCTCCACAAGTCCGCTCGGCCAATGCACTCCCACATTCACCAAAGTATTGTTTCCGAGGCCGAAATGCAGGCGCCAATCGCTCGAGGAATAGAGGCTGGATTCGACTTAAGACGCTCTGCGCCTACGTTTTCCCGCCGTAATGGGCGACAGAACCCGCGCCCCGATCGCGCTCCGGTTGGACTTCACTCCCTCCAGTTTCACCTCAATGCAATCTTGTTTTCCGCTGAGATCGTTGCGTAACAGGCTCAGGCTCTCGTTTAGATTGATGATGAGCATGTGGAGGTCGCCGGGGCACTATCGAAATCCTCAAAAACGCATCCGCGGCTACAGTGCGTCTCCGCAACATCTGGACCGGCAGCCTCTACCAGCCCCTCAAAAGTGTTATGGCCCAAATTGCGAAACACAGCCCGCGGAAGGGATCTTGCGAGCTCCGGGTAAACGTTACCTGTAGCCGCCGTTATCGAGTCCCGCCCCCCCAGCAGTTTCTTGGAATCCAAGCGAAAATCGTGCAGAAAGTTTGCGCGCTCCGTCTAGGGCTGCTTCGTCAGAGAGTCCTCTTCAAACAGTTTGTATCGGTAGTGCTCTTTTTCTTCCTTCGTCGTCTGTTCCCGTAGCTGCGCCAATCGCTGAAGCAGCTCCGGGATCTCTTTCTTCTCGCCTGTTTTCCGCAACGCCTGAATCAGGCGGTACACCGCGGTCTGATCCCGAGGATCCGTGACCAACGCCGTTCTGCACTGCTCAATCGCTTCCTGGTACTGTCCGGTTTGCATGTAGAGTTTTGCCAGCACTCCGCGAGCCGCGGCCAGTGTCGGCTGCAACGTGACCGCTCTCTTCGCCGAACTCATCGCCAGCTTGAACTCCGGCGTCCCCGGCTCCGCACCCTTTTGCGAAAGCACATCCGCCTCGAGGTAAAGCAGCAGCGGATCGTTCGGCTTCCGGGCTAGTTTTGTCTGAACCGACTCCAAAGCGTGATCAAGATCATTGGCCTGCACAGCCGCCAAGCCTTGCGCCGCGGTACTCAAAGATTGGTTAGGATTCAATTCATACGCCTTCTCAAAGTCAGCCTCGGCTTTGTCGTACTGCGCCAACTGCACGTGCAGAACTCCTCGTGCGACGTAAAGGTCGTCTGCTCTTGGCTCCAACGACAAGCCCTCCGTAATCACATCGATACCCACCTGAAACGACTCATGCGTAAAACAAATGTTGGCAAAATCCAAATAGAGGCTGACGTTCCGCGGCGCCAGCAAGAGCGCCTGACGAAGCGTGCTCACCGCTCGTGGGGTGTCTCCGGCGTCCTCGTAGGCCGTCGAAGCGAGCTGCAGCGTGTCCGCATCCACGTCCTTGGCCTCGAGCAGTGGTTCGAGCGTGGCAAGTGCGTCCTCGGGCTTCTTCGCCATAAGCTGAATAGAAGCGAGAACCAGATGTTCCCGTGGATCCTCCGGCCGAAGGGCCAAAGCTCTCTGAAAAGTGGTCACCGCCTCGTCCATCCGCTTGAGCTTCACGAGGCAGGTCGCGTAAGCATGCAAAGCATCCGGCTGAGAATCGAGCAGTTCCCCAGCTTTCGCGAAATCCGGAGCCGCGGCAGCGCAGTTTCCCTTGCGGTACTCCAGCACCGCCAGCATGGCGTGCGCCGTCGGATCTTCCGGACGCAATTGCAGCAGATGATTCAGCAGTGGCACAGCCGTCTGGTTTCCGGCCTGGTAGGCAATCTGCGCCGCCCCCGCCAGCGCCGCAACGGTGTTCGGAGAAATTTTCAGCGCTCGCTGAAAGGCCGTCAGTGCGTCTTTGTTGTCCCCTTTGCTTGCGAAGGCGATGCCTTGCAGCGTCCACAATTGCGCATTGTTAGGCGATGTTTCCAGCGCCGCGCGGCTCAACTGCACTGCTTTGTCATAGTCTCTGGCACGGAGCGCCGACGTAACGGGCTCAATCTGATTCTCAGAACTCTGAGAAAAAACTGCCGAATGGCAAGCGAACAGGAGAACGGAGACCCCAAGAATCCTGCGGATCACGAGCGAGAATTCGCGAAATCGTTTCATCGGTGTGAACACAGGATACTGCATCCGGGAAATCGATTACAGCCGGGGTTTGACGCCAAGCCTCCACCGCGCTATATATAGGTCATTCGAGATAACGCTTACTTAGGTTCTCGCGCTCGGTCATCTCGCAGCGCACCTCCCGGAGTCCGTGGAGGCCGACCGTTAAGCGATCTCCGGAGGTTCGCGATGCAAAATAGGACCAGGCGCCAGTTCCTCAAATCCGCCGCGGTTTCCACCGCCGGACTACTCGCGGCCCGTTCTCTCGCCGCGTGGCCGCGCTCCTCGGCAACCCTAGCGATCGCTCCGCAACTCTCGATCTTCGGCTATGCCAATGTGCAACTCCTCGACGGGCCCTTCCGCACCCAGTTCGACCAAAATCATCAGTTGTTCCTCAATCTTAACGAAGACGGCCTCCTCAAACCCTTCCGAAAGCGCCAGGGAATGCCCGCTCCAGGCCCGGACATGGGCGGCTGGTATGACGATGCCGACGACTTCAACGAAAAGGATAATTTTCACGCGTTCATCGCCGGCCATTCCTTCGGCCAATATCTCTCCGGTCTCGCCCGCGCCTCGGCCGTCACCGGCTCGAAGCCCACGCAAGAAAAAGTTCACCGCCTGGTGCGCGCCTTTGGCGAGACGGTCGAACCCACAGGAAAGTTCTACGTCGACTATCGCCTTCCCGGCTACACCTTCGACAAAACTTGTTGCGGCCTCATCGATGCTCATGAATTTGCATCAGATCCCCACGCCCTGGAAGTCCTCAAGCGCGCCACCGAAGCGGTCCTGCCGCATCTCCCGGAGAAAGCTCTGAGCCGCGCCGAACAGGAAGCCCGCCCCCACAAATCCATCGCCTACACCTGGGACGAAACCTACACGCTACCCGAGAATTTCTTCCTCGCCTATCAACGCAGCGGCGACAAACACTACAAAGAGTTAGGCGAACGCTTTATTTATCACGAGTACTACGACGCCCTCGCCGAAAATCACAATGCCCTCCCCGGAAAGCACGCCTACAGTCACGTCAATACGTTCAGCTCCGCCATGCAGGCCTATTTGGTCCTCGGCGATGAAAAATATCTCCGCGCCGCCAGCAACGGCCTCCGCATGGTTCAGGAGCAAAGCTACGCAACAGGTGGATGGGGACCGGACGAAGCCTTCGTCGTACCCGGAAAAGGCCTCCTCGCCGAGAGCCTCGGCAAAACTCGCTCCAGCTTCGAAACGCCCTGCGGCGCCTACGGTCAATTCAAAATCACGCGCTATCTCCTGCGCGTAACCCGCGACTCCCGCTACGGCGACAGCATGGAACAAGTGCTGTATAACACCGTCGCCGGCGCCAAACCCATTCTCCCCGAGGGCACCAGCTTCTACTATTCCGATTACAACTCCGACGCCGCCCGGAAAGTCTATTACAAGGACAAATGGCCCTGCTGCTCCGGCACGTTCCCGCAACTCGCTGCCGACTACGGCATCAGCTCCTACTACCAGTCCAAAGAAGGCCTCTACGTCAATCTCTTCCTTCCCTCTCGCGTAAGCTGGATCCAAAGCGGCACGCAATGCGCTCTGACTCAAAAAACGAGTTATCCCACTTCGAATACCACGCAGCTCGAGCTGGAGATGGCGCGTCCAGAAAAGTTCAGCGTGTATCTGCGCGTTCCAGCATGGGCGGACACCAAAACGCGCATCTCCGTCAACGGCAAACGAGCGGAAGGCGATGTTGTCGCCGGAAAATTCTTCGAACTATCGCGCACCTGGAAGACTGGTGACCGTGTGGAATTGGAAATTGGGATGCCGCTTAGCCTCGAACCTGTCGATCCGGAAAATCCCCAGATCGTCGCACTCCGCCGCGGTCCCCTCGCGCTCTTTGGCGTCGGAAATTTGCCCGCGACCTTCTCGCGCGCTCAACTGCTGGCCGCTGCCGCTGCCGCTCCGTCTTCAGAAAACTGGCTGGTCCAGGGCGACGCCGGAAAAATTACATTCCGTCCGTTTGCCGCCATCGGCGACGAACCTTATCGTCTCTACCACACGCTAAGAGCCTAGCTCTCCTGTCGCTGCAGAGCGGCTTCGGATCACCAGGCGCTCAAGTTTCCTAAGCCTTCAAAACCGGCGTCCAGACCTGCATCGGCGTGCCCGCCCGATTCGCCCACGCGTAGTAAGGAATGAAGTTCAGTTGCACTTGCCGTCCCTCTGAAGCTTCAGCACGGTACGCACCATAGAGTGCGCTATGCGAACCGGACTTCTCGATCACCGCCCCCGTATGTTTCAGCACCACGATGCCCCCCAGCAAATCCCTGCGGAACTCCTCGTGAAACGCCGAAGCGCCTTTTTGCCGCACTTCCAGCGAAACATCAAATAGCTCGACACCCTCCGGCTGATCCAGCTGCTCAAGACAATAAACCAGAGGCCCACGCTGAACCGCGACACGCCCGTAGTCATCGACAACACGCGGATTCGCCTCAATCACCTGCGGCGTCATCCCAAACTTCACATTGATATGATCGCCGGCCGTCCACCGCCGCCGCAGCGCAAGATACTGCCCCGGTGTCGCTCCCGAAACCGCCTTGCCATTTACCGAAACCTGCGTGCCCTCAGACCATCCCGGCACGCGAAGATAAAAAGTAAACTCCGTCGGCCCCTCCGGGGTCACAGTAATATCCGCTGCTCCGTCCCACGGATAGTTGGTTTTCTGAAGCACTTTCAGCCCAGTCCCATCCTCAAGATGCCAGTCCAGCTGCGCGTTGTCGTACAAATGCAGGTAGAGTCCATCTTTGCTCGTGCTGTAAAAATACCCAGGGAGGGAAGCAAACGTCCGCTCCAGATTCGGCGGGCAGCACGTGGTGTCGTACCACGCATTGCGAATCTGGTCGCCGCCCGAAGGATCAAATCCCAACGGATTGCGGTAACAGTACATTGTCCCGTCCAGCGACATCCCCGAATTAATCCCGTTATACAAAGCCCGCTCGATCACGTCCGCGAATTTCGCATCGCCCGTCGCCGCGAGCATGCGCCAGTTCCACATCATGTTCCCAATGGCCGCGCAACTCTCTCCGTACGCCGTGAAATTCGGTAACTCATAAGCATCGCCAAAGGCCTCGCCAGAACTTCGCGCCCCAACGCCTCCCGTCACATACATTTGGTCTGACACTAGGTCTTCCCAAAGCACGTTCAGCGTCTTCAAATAGGTTTGATCGCCGGTTTCCAGATAATAATCGGTCGCCCCGCAGCAGGCGTACATCGCTCGTACCGCATGCCCCTCAAGATGCGTGCGCGAGGTGAACGGAATCCCACAGAAATGATAGACGTACCCGTGCTGCGGCAGTTTGATCCGCTCGTCGCCCTGAAGAATATATCCCGCCAACTCCAAGTGCCGCTTGTCTCCCGTCGTGCGGTACAGCTCGATCAGCGCCATCTCCATTTCCGGGTGTCCCGAAAGAATCGGCTTCTTATCCGGCCCCGGCCCGAAATTGGGCAACAAATAGCCGTCGACAAATCGAATTCCCGCGTCGAGCAAAGTCCGGTCGCCCGTCGCGCGATAATAGGCAATCGCGCCTTGGATCATGTGACCGAGGTTGTAAAGCTCATGTCCCCACCGTTGCACGTCGGGCTGCATCCGGTCCTTCGCCTTGTCGCCCACGTAGTAGGTATTCAAATACCCGCTCGGCTCTTGCACCGCGACAACTTCCTTGATGATCCCCTCGGTCAACGCGCGCAGTTCAGGACGGTCGCCAGACTGTAGCGCAAACCCCGCCGCCTCGGTCCACTTGTACACATCCGAATCCGAATAAACCGGCCCATGCTGCGCCGCATCGCTCTTGCCCACAAGCCGCAGAAAATTGTTCATCCGCCCATTCGCTTCAAGCAACTTCTCCATCGACGGAATGCTCTTCTCGACGTTCGTCTCGCGCCGCGCGCCCCAAAAACCCTCGGTAATCGTCACCGCGTCGACAGGAATGTTGTGCAATTTGGCGTACGGCGACTTATCAATAAAAAGCACGCCCTCATCTTTCCAGTCAGGACGCGACGCACTCGCACCAGCTCCCCAGGACGCCCCGAGCAAACTGTATGTTGGCACCGCGCTCACCGCGGCCGCTGAAACGGCTGCGCCCACAAATTCCCGCCGCGTCAATTTCGATCTCTTCGACATGCTGGCCTCCTCAGATCTAACCCTTCGAATCCGCTACGACAGGCTTCCAGAGCGTCCCAGAGCAAACGTTTACACGCTCTGCACAATAGATCATTTTCACGAATGCACGCAATCACTTTTCCCGTGGCCCGCCGTCCCCGTCGCTGGATAGATTTTCACGGCATTTGTTGGTCTGATCCCCCTCGGCCAGCATCGCCTGCATGACGCGCTTTTCTCGTGAGCCTGGCACAATACCCGTTACATACGCCTCTATGACCACTTCATTCCGCTGGTTCTTGAACACCGCTTCAGCTTTGGCTCGATTACGGTCATCAAGCTCAGTGATGCTGAAGCGGCACTCGATCGTGTCGCCAAAATACACCGGCTTCTTGAAGCGAAAATTCATTCCCGAGGCCAGCCATCCGATTTGTCCGCCAATCTCGGTGACTAGGCTGGCCACTAAGAGTCCGTGACAAATTCGGCCCTGAAAATCTTTCGAGCTCGCAAAGCGATCATCGAAATGCACCGGGTTATAGTCCCTGCTGAGTTCCGCGAAAGCCGTCGTATCCTGTTCCGCGAATGTGCGTGAAACAGTGAAAGAGTCGCCTAGCTTCAGGCCGGCAATCGTTTTTTCTCGGATGTATGACATACGGACTGTTCCTCACGAGGAAAGAAACTCGAAGCCTCCCTGTGCGCGCCTTCGTTCGGCGGGAATCACCCTACAAGCAAAGCTCCCAGGTTTCGGCAACCAGGTCTTTGCTGAAGCTGTGATGCCGTTTTTTCCTCGCCACGCGAAATCCAGCCTGCTTGTAAATGTGCCGCGCCGCATCGAGTTCGCTCTGTGTCCACAACACGATTCTCTTGTATCCTGCCTGCCGCGCGAATCGCACACACTCGCCCACCAGCCGCGAACCGATGCCCAACCCGCGCGCGGCTGGTTCCACATACAGCAAGCGCAGTTTGGCCGTCGTCCTGGACTCGGCAACTAGGAAAACGGAGCCGGCCACTTCCCCGTCCCTTTCGGCGATCCAGCACCGCTCTCGCCTCGCATCATAGTGCTGAATGAACTGTGCCACGATTTCCGCTGCCAGCGCCTCGAACCGTTCATCGTAGCCGTATTCCTGCGCATATAGCACACCCTGCCGGTGCACTACCCAACCCATGTCGCCGGCCTGGTGTGGACGAAGCAAGTAAGACGCTGTGGCTCCCGACGCGGGCCTTTCGGCGGGTGCCAGGAGCTTCTCGATCGTTTGCATGGCGCCGGTCAAGCGGCGCTGTTCGTTTTCGGAAAGTCGCTCGATCATCCCGCCCACCTGCTGAATGGTGCGCTCCTCCAGCGGAGCAAACTGTCGGCGGCCTTCCTCGGTGAGCGCCAGCAGGCTTTGCCGGCGGTCGTCTTCCGAAAGCTTCTTCTCAATCAGCCCGCGCTTCTCGAAGCTGCTGAGGATGCGGCTGAGATATCCGGCGTCGAGATCGAGGTTATTGCGTACAAGAGTTGCGGTAGGCTTTTCCCGGTGCGCGAGTTCGTAAAGGACGCGCGCCTCGGTAAGCGGAAAGGGGCTGTCGAGCCATCCCTCTTGCAGCACGCCAATCGCGCGGGTGTAGAAGCGGTTAAAACGGCGGACGGTATCGATGCGCGAACTCCGGTCGGTCTCTGCCATGATCCGAGCCCTCCGAAGCATTCGGCCAACTAGTTGCTACAGTCACATATATATTTGACTGGGTCAAGTATAAATCGCAAACGGCTTCGAGGCACGGGCTGCCATGATCTCAACGACTTCTCGAGTAATCGCACTGCGACAGCCTCCCTGCCGCTTTTTCATTTTCGCGCTGGCCGCTCCTAAGTAGAAGGTCCCCAAGGAAGCGAGTCGGAGAGAAAGCAGGCTCGGAACGCGCATCTTGCTAGCCCGAGAGATGTCTAGAATTGGGACGCCGACTCATCAACCTCGCGCGTTCGCTTTCTCAGCAACGGAGATCAATGTAGGCAGGACCTCGCCGAATCCTCCGATGCCCGGCTGCCCAAAAGCGAAATAGAGCAGGTGATACAGAGGGTATAGCGAGTTGTAGACTTTCTGCGCCGCCGGCTCGGGTGTAAACACCACATGCTCCGGACAAATCTTATCCTGCGCCTCTTCTACCGTCTGGAACGTCCCGGCCGCGAGAAAAGCAAATATCGCGGAACCTAGACTGGTGACGCTTTTGCTCGGAACCAGCACCGGCCTACCCAGCACATTGGCATAAATTTGATTGAGCACGTTGTTCTTCTGCGGAATGCCGCCGGCATTGATCACGCGCTTTATTTCAACGCCATGCTCTGCCATTCGATCCAGAATTATTCGCGTGTGGAATGCAGTGCCTTCGATTGCGGCGAAGAGTTCATCCTGCGCGGTGCTCTGTAAGTTCCAGCCGAGCGTAATCCCTCGCAAATTCGGGTTCACCAGAACAGTCCGGTCGCCGTTGTCCCAGGTCATGCGCAGAAGACCGGTCTGCCCCGGCTGATACGTAACCAACTCCTGGCTCAGCGTCGCGACATCGGTTCCCGCGCGAGTGGCAATGGCGTTGAAAATGTCTCCCACCGCCGAAAGGCCAGCCTCAATGCCCGTGCGCTGCGGATGCACGCTTCCCTGCACAACTCCGCAGACACCCGGAACCAGGTTGACCGACGGCGTGATGCCGATGATGCAAGTCGAGGTCCCGACGACATTCACCACATCTTCGGTCCGGCAACCCGCCCCAATCGCATCCCAATGTGCATCGAACGCGCCGACCGGTATCGGAATGCCGGCTTTCAGCCCAAGCTTTTCCGCCCATACCGCGGAAAGGTTTCCGGCAATATGGTCGGAAGTAACGTATTGGCCCTGGAGTTTTTCTCGAATACCCGCAAACAAAGGATCCACTTTAACCAGAAACTCCTCGGATGGCAGGCCGCCCAAATCCGCATTCCACAGCCACTTGTGTCCCATGGCGCAAACGCTGCGTTTTACGTTGCGCGGATCGGTGATGCCGCACAGCGTAGCCGCCACCATGTCGCAATGCTCGAAAGCGGAAACAAACTGGGCACGCTTCTCTGGATTGTGGCGAAGCCAGTGCAGCAGCTTCGAGAATCCCCACTCGGACGAATACACTCCGCCGCACCACTGAATAGCGGCAAGTCCTTCGCGGTGCGCCGCTTCCGTGATCTCCGCGGCTTCTGCCTTGGCCCGGTGATCGCACCAAAGATAGTATTCATCGAGCGGCTCGAGATTCTTTCCCACAGGAATCACCGACGAGCCGGTCGTATCAACGGCCAGGGCCTTCACCTGATCGCCGCCACCGATGCCCGCTTTTCGTACCGCCTCGCGGGTAGCGCTGGCCAGAGCACGCATCTGGTCATCGTGCGACTGCGTGGCATATTCCGGGTCCTCGCGTTTGCGGTGCAGCGGGTATTCCGCGAGTGAAGTCGCCAGCAGGCCTCGTTCGCTGTCCACGATGGAAACGCGAACGCTCAAAGTTCCAAAATCAACGCCAGCCACGATGGCCATAGGATCTCGACTCGCTCCGAACAAATGATACGCACGAACACATTACTAACCCGCATGCTGGTACATACCCCAACCGAGGTAGCGCGTGGCGGCTTCATGCACTGCAGGAGCCACGGAAGAAAAATTAGCAGCCACGTGATGCTCGAAACCGTTTTCGCAGATGTAGCGCAGCAATTTCTGCAACCCGGGAATCTCGACCACGCCAGCGCCGCCGAATGTTTCTAGCGGGTCGTCCGTGAACCTGCCGCTGCCGGTATAGCCGCGGATTCTGCCGGAGAAGTCGTCCGTCGAGAAGCGCGCGAAGCACATCGCTCCCGATTTCACCTGACCCACACACGTTCCGAAGGTGTTTTCCTTCCCTACCGTACCCGCGATGATCGCCTGATAATCCATCTTCACGTCTTTGAAGAAATGCTTCGGCAAATTGCTGCAATGGAAGCACACCGCCTTGTTGGGATCGTTTCCGTAATTGTTGTTCCAGTCGAGCAGCGCGCTGGGCGTCTCCGAAGCCAGTTGCAACGCATGCATACCAAGCACCCCGCACACGTCCACTTCGCACGCGCTCGATAGCAGCGACTCGCTCATCATGCTCATCACCGTGCAAGGCACCACACCGAGGTTCTCTTCGAGTGAAGTCCAACATTGCACCGCGCTGACCCCTAGATCCGTGGCTTTCATCCACTGATCGATCACCGCTCCGAGCTTGGCCATTTTCAGCAGCGCAGCCCGGGGAATGTCCGTGGTGGTCACATATTTCTGGATGGATTCGAGTTTCTCGACCGCCGCTTCATCGGTGTCCTTCATCCGCTCGATGCGCCCAAGAACTTCCGAAAGATCCAGCGTTTCGACCGAAATGCCGCTGGCCTCCAGCAATTTCTCGCTGTACCGCACGGTATTGAAGGCCGTCGGCCGCGCACCCAGCGCGCCGATGCGCAAATTGCGCAGCCCCTTCACCACCCGGCACACGCCGGAGAACCATTCAAGATCCACGGCAAACTCCGCGGAATCCGGCGTTTCGGTATGCAGCGTGGTGAGGGAATAGGGGATGCCGTACTGCGTCAAATTGTTGCAAGCCGACATCTTGCCGCAAAAACTGTCGCGCCGGTCCGCAATGGTCATCTTCGACTGCGTATCCGGCGTAGCCTGCACCAGAACAGGTACATGCAAGCGCGCCAATCGCAGCGTATCCGCGATGGCGCGCTCGTCTCCAAAATTCGGCAACGTCACGATCACCCCATCAATGGCATCACCTTGGGATTTGAACAGCTCCGCGCAGCGCTTGGCCTCTTCGTAGGTCTCCACCGCTCCGTGTTTGCTCTGCTCCGGACCGAGCACAACCACGTCGATGCCCGCCTGTTGCAATATGCGGGTCATCTCTTCCCGTCCCGTCTTCGCCAGATGAGCCGGGAAGAATCCCCGGTTCCCCACGATCACTCCCATCGTCATTTTTCTTTTGTTGGCCATGGTCCGTTAGGTCGCTTTCTCTCAGTCACTTTCTCTCCAACGCACTCAACTCGCTGATGGCATCAGAGCGAAAACACAAATCAGTTCTTCCTCTTCTTTTGTCCATAGTAGGCCTGCTGGCCGTGCTTCCTCAGAAAATGCCGGTCATGAAGCGCTTTGCCGAGCGCGCTCGCATCCGCGTTTACCGCCACCGTCAAGTACGCCATGCGCGCCGCGGCTTCGAGCATCCAAGCGTTCTCGGCCGCTTCGCGCGGGTCAGCACCCCAGGCGAATGGCCCATGGTTTGCCACAAGCACCGCCGGAATCGCCATCGGATCGAGTCCTTGGAATGCGCGAATGATTACTTCCCCCGTATTGAATTCGTACTGGCCTTCGACTTCATCATCCGTCATCACTTCGGTCAATGGAATCGCGCCGTGGAAATAGTCGGCGTGCGTGGTACCGAAGCACGGAATTGGTTTGCGGGCCTGAGACCACGCGGTAGCATACTCGGAATGCGTGTGGGCAATTCCGCCGATCGCGGGGAAGGCCCGGTACAGAGCGGCATGTGTGGGAAGATCGGAAGATGGTCGCAATCTCCCTTCGACCACCCGGCCCTCGAGGTCGGTGATGACGAGATCCTTCGATTTCATCCGGTCGTAGGGAACGCCACTGGGCTTGATGACGATCAAACCTTCTTTTCGCGCTACGCCGCTGGCGTTGCCGAAGGTTGAAAGCACCAAGCCTCTGCGGACCAGGTCCAGATTGGCTTCCAGGACTTTCTCTCGTAGTTTCGCTAACCGCATTGGCCCTCGACTCTACTCCGCCAGGTTACTTGCGCGTTGAAAATCGCAAAACTGTCGACGACCGGTACGTTTCGCCCGGCTTTAAAACCGTGGACGGAAAATTCGGATGGTTCGGCGAATCCGGAAAATGCTGCGTTTCCAGGCAAAGGCCAGTCCGATGGGCATAAAGTTGGCCACCCTTCCCCTTTGCCGCGCCGTCCAAAAAGTTGCCACTATAAAACTGTATACCCGGTTCCGTTGTGAGCACTTCCAGAACTCTCCCGCTAGAAGGCTCGAAAACCTCGGCGGCGAGTGACAACCCGCCTTTTTCCGATCTTTCCAGCGCCCAGTTGTGGTCGTAGCCCTTCCCGAACTTCAGTTGCTCGTCGTCCTGATTGATGCGCGTCCCAATAGCCGTCAGCTTGGTAAAATCAAACGGCGTGCCCCGAACCGCGCGTAGTTCTCCCGTCGGTATCAGCGTCGAATCCACCGGCGTAAATTGCCGTGCGCGAAGGAGCAACTGATGATCCACAATCTCCTTGTTCATGTCGGCGGATAAATTGAAATAACTGTGATTCGTTAAATTGATGACCGTGTCTTGCTCCGTCCTCGCGGTGTAGTCGATATGTAATTCGTTGGCTTCCGCCGGCAGGGTGTAGGTAACCTTCACTTTCAATGTGCCGGGATAGCCCTCTTCTCCGTTTGCGCTGGTGTAGCTCAACTCGAGAACCTGGGCATCCGGGCGGGAACGAGCGACCCCGGTCCAGATCCTTTTGTTAAAGCCGACGCTTCCTCCATGCAAACTGTTGGGCCCATCGTTTTTCGGAAGATGAAACACGGTTCCGCCCAGTGTAAATTGACCGCGCGCGATGCGATTGCCGTACCGTCCGATGGTGCCTCCAAAGTAGGATTTGCCCTGCTCGTAGCCCTCCAAGCTGTCGTATCCGAGGACAACGTCCGCTGGCTGGCCGGCGCGATCGGGAACCTTGAGCGAAACGAGAGTCGCGCCATAACTGATCACTACGGCCTCGGCACCTTTGTTGTTGGTCAGAACGTAGCGGTAGACCGAAACGCCTTCGCGGGTCTTGCCAAAATCTGAAGTTTCGACCTTACGGTCGGCTCCCGCTAGGTGGATAGAGGTAGAGAACATCAAAAAATTGAAAAAGGCGAAAACAATAGCGGGAATTGTGGTCATGAACCGTCCTCTAAAAGCATGCACGCACCAGCGAGATGGTCACGCGAGTTAAGTAAACGTTTACCATGCGATCGCCTGGTTTGCAAGCGCCTTTGGCGCCATGCTCTCGCACCGGTGGCTGCCTTGAAACGCCCCCTCTTGCTTCGATGGCCCCGTAGGAACACGGGTAGACCTCGGTTAGAAGTTCGCACGGAAACCTCCTCGGGCCGGGACACCGGTTGTTACATATTCGGGATAGCGTATACTGTAAGTAACCACCTTTGCTGAGGGCAAAAGAGGACTCGTGGATATTCGGGATGTCGCCAGACGAGCCAGAGTATCGACGGCAACGGTATCACGAACGGTGAACCAGGTAGCAACCGTCGATGCGCAATTGGCAAAACGTGTTTGGAAGGCCATCGACGAGCTTGGATATTACCCCAACCGCCAAGCCCGGGCACTGGTCTCCGGACGGAGTCGTGTATTTGGGCTGATCGTGTCCGAGATCACCAACCCCTTCTTCCCCGAAATCGTGCAGACTTTCGAAACGCTGGCCGTCGAACAGAATTACGAAATCCTTCTAACTTCGACGATTCATGATCCCAAACGAATGGAACTGGCCGTCCGCAGGATGATCGAAGGACGCGTGGACGGGGTTGCCATCCTCACATTCGGAATGGAAGACGAACTTCTCGAGCATCTTCGATTCCGGAATTTACCTCTCGTTTTCGTGGACGTCGGGCCGAAGGCGCCGCGCGTCAGCAATATCCGCGTCGATTACGCGCATGGGATCCGCCAGGCGGTGCAACACCTCGCCGCGATGCGGCATGAACGCATCGGTTTCGTGACGGGACCGCTCAGGCTGCGCTCGGCGGTTGCCCGGAGAGACGCGTTTGAAGCGTCGATGCGTGAGATTGGCCTGCAAGTGAGGCCGGAGTTTATCGTCGAGGGAGACCATCGATTGGAGGGAGGCAAGCTTGCCCTGCAAAAACTATCCAAGCTTCGGGAACAGCCCACGGCTCTGATGTGCTCGAATGACATGACCGCTATCGGCGTGATGCGGCAAGCATTCGATCTGGGCATCGGCGTGCCTCAGGAATTGTCAGTGATCGGATTTGACGACACGCGGCTGGCGGACTTCATGATTCCCCCCCTAACCACCATTCAAATGTCGCAGGCGGAACTGGCAACGTTGGCGTTTAACGCCCTTCTCAAAGAAGTGAAGAGGGACGCCCCGGCGCCAAACGGAACGGAATTTGTACTCAAGACACAGTTGATTCTTCGCAGCTCGACGACTTTTCCTTCAAACAACAATCAGGTCAAGTCGCGTTCCACGCCGAAGCGCGCCTCACAGCCCGCGCCGGAAGGCAAAGAGTGAAACGCTTCTTCTCCCCGCGATAAGGCCAGCCGAATGGTCCGGCGTTCACATCGCACACGCACGACGCAGATTTTTGGTTTAACGCTGTCCGTCTTTCTAGTCTTCCTCAGCAGCGTTGGTTCCGGACCAGGCCAATCCCGAAGCAACGCCGAGCCCAGGCAGGACTCGCTCGCACAGCCTCTGCCGAGCGAGCCCACGGGCGCGAGTCGTTGCATGTTCTGCCACCCGGCTGAGGTCGAGGGCTACGCTCGCTCGGCCATGGCCTATTCTTTGCGGCGCGCCGGCCAGGAACCTGAAGGCGCCGTGAGCGCGCACGGCTCCAAGATCACCATGCGTTCCTCGCCCACTGGGTATTGGCAGCGTTGGGAGAATGGCGGCGACAGCAATGACTATCGCGTCGACTACGTGGTTGGCTCCGGAAATCATGCCAGCGGCTATCTCGTTGACATCGGCGGGCATCTGTTCCAGTCGCCGGTTGCTTTCTACACCAGCCGCAAATCCTATGACCTGGCGCCCGGCTACGAGAATGTGCCCGATCCGGACTTCACGCGCCCCGTCAGCGAAGAATGTGTGCTCTGCCATTCAGGAACAGCGCTGCACATCTCCGGCACGCTGAATCAATATCGATCCCCGATTTTTCCCGTGGAAGCGATCAGCTGTGAACGTTGCCACGGCCCTGTCGAACGGCACCTCGCCGATTCACGCGCAGGCACGATCGTCAATCCGGCGAAGCTCGAGCCCGCGGCGCGCGACAGCGTCTGCGAGCAATGTCACCTGTTCGGAGCAGCGCGTGTCCCCAATCCCGGAAAGAGACTTAGCGATTTCATTCCCGGGCAACGATTGGAAGACACCTTCACCATATATCGCAATGCAGTGCCGCCTGGCGGGTCAGCTGGCGCTTTCAAAGTGATCAGTCATGTCGAGCAACTTGCCCTGAGCGCCTGCGCCCGCAACAGCGGCGGCCGCCTGTGGTGTGGAACTTGCCACGATCCGCACGACAAGCGGCCTGAGGCGGTCCAGTATTACCGGGCGCGCTGCCTCACTTGCCACACAGCGAACTTCCCTGCTGCGCATCCCGGCCGGGGCACGGACTGTCTTGGTTGCCACATGCCGCGTCGGAATGCGCTGGACGGGGGGCACACTGTTTTTACCGATCACAGGATTCAGCGCCGCCCCGAGGCGACGCAGGCTGATCTTCCACCGGATGCCGACATCGCCGCGTGGCGCGAGCCTCCGCCCGAGCTGCAAAAAAGGAATCTCGGGATCGCTTACATTGACGTCGGCATGCAGCGTCACTCGTCGCCCTTCATCATCCGGGGCTACCGCTCGCTGACAGAAGTCCAGCAGCAATCCACGAATGACAGCGACTTTTTCAAATGGATTGGCGAAGCGCTGCTGGTCGGAAAACAAACATCCGAAGCGAAGTTCGCCCTCGAACGCGCGCTACAGTTGGATCCTGATTCGCCGGTGACGGAAGCGGGCGCTGCTTCGCCGTACATTCAGGAAGGAGACGCGGGGCGCGCGATCGCCCATTTGGAGCGCGCCGTCGCGCTTGACCCGCTGTATCTGCCCGCGGCCAGCACGCTGATTGACCTGTATCAAAAACAGGGGAAGACCACGGAAGCCGCCGAACTGTCCGGCAGAATCAAAGCGGCAATGAGCCCTGAGCATCAAACGTCCCAGAATCCCTCCGCAGGCACCGTGCAAAAGAAGTCGGAAGAGGTTTTCAAGAACATTCGACTGCTCAAAGGCGTTCCCTCCGAGCAATTGATCCCCTCGATGGAATTTATCTCATCGTCGCTGGGCGTGGAATGCACATTCTGCCATGTTGAAGGCCATTTCGAGAAAGATGATAAGAAGCCCAAACAAACTGCGCGCGACATGATGCAAATGATGCTCGCCCTCAACAAGAATAGTTTTGAAGGCCGCCGCGAAGTGACCTGCTACTCCTGCCATCGGGGAGCGCGTAACCCCGTTGACACGCCGATTGTCGACGGTGAAATGGGTGCGAACGCCGGCGCCGGGCATTCCAGAACGCAGGAGCTGCCTACCAATTTACCCACGGCCTCTCAGTTGCTTGAAAATTACATCGGCGCTGTCGGCGGCGACACGGCTATCGAGAGAATCACAAGCCGGATAGTAAAGGGCAGTGTCGAGTTCCGCGGCCAATCCACGAGCCTCGAAATCTTCACGAAAGCTCCGAACAAACAGACGGTGGTCCGCCACTATCGGGAGGGCGACAGCGTCACTGTTTTTGACGGCCACGCGGCCTGGTTCAGCGCTCCGGGGCGCCCCGCACGGGAGCTGCTCGGCGCAGATCTTGACGCCGCAGAGTTGGACGCCGACCTGCAATTTCCACTGCACATCCAGCGGTACTACTCCGAGCTACATGTCGAATACCCGGAGAAGGTCAGCGAGCACGAAAGCTACGTACTCTTGTGCGTGCGGGAAGGTCAGCCGCCCGCCAAGCTCTATTTCGACGCACAGTCGAGCCTGCTGGTGCGGGTGGTGCGCTACAAAGAGTCCGCACTCGGCATCAATCCGGAGCAAATCGATTATTCCGATTACCGCGATGTCAATGGCGTGCAGGTGCCATTTCGAATCACGTTTTCTGAGCCAACGAGCAGTTCCACCATCCAGATTGACGAGGTGCAAGAGAATGTCCCCGTCAACGACGCCCGGTTTTCCAGGCCATCTTCATAAAAATCAAAGCTTTGCGTCTACCCGCACATGACTCGGGGCCAGGCTCGCCACGCCTCGACTCTGGCATTCGCGACTTCACGCCGGCCCGCACGAGCGAATCTAAGACCCGAGAACCGGCGCTTATAGATCAGAAGTATTTTGCCGCTTATCGTGGGCGGAATAACGATGGGGAGTTCTCCGGATTGCGCTCGCGCCGCGATGAGATAAGAGAAGTGGCGATTTGCAAAAGGATTTACTGTTCGCGGCGGGCGCGTTTTTCATCGGTCACGCTTGGAAGCTGAAACCTATAACCTACCCAGTGTTCCGTCAGGATGAGGCGGGGATGTGCGGGATCTTTCTCGATTTTCTTTCGTAGCTGGTTTATCACTACGCGAAGATTTTCGGTTTCTTCCCCATAGTCGGGTCCCCAGACGGCTCGCAATATTTTCCTATAGCTAAGCGGCTTTCCGTGCTCAGTCACGAGCAGACGTAGAACGTCGAATTCTCTGGGAGTGAGGTGAATTCTGTTGCTGCGAACATCAACGGCTCTTTTTGCCAGATCCACGGTCAATTCCGGAGTCTCGATTTTCGGAAGCGGCTGATCGGGAGTAGAGCGTCTCAGCGCAGCTCGGACGCGCGCCAGTAGTTCTCCTGTGACAAAAGGTTTCACAACATAATCGTCGGCGCCGGAATCCAGCGCATCAATTTTGTCACGTTCGGAGTTGCGGACCGTCACCATGATGATGGGGCCTGCAAAGGACAATCGAATCTTGCGGCAAGCTTCGGGTCCGCTCATGTCGGGCAGGTTGAAATCCATGAGAATAAGATCAGGACGCTCCCGTAGAACGCGTTCGATAGCTTCCTGGCCGTTCTTTGCTTCGACGAAGCCATAGCCAGCATTCAAAAGTGTTGTTTGCAAGACCCGGCGAATTTGTGGCTCGTCGTCCACCACCAGAAGCGTGGCATTGTTCATGGCCCTGTCGTCTTTCTGTATGCACCCGCAGCGAGGCGGGCGAGGAATCTGTCCAGTTGTCCGCAAAGTGCGAAAATGGTACAGCACTGGTTATAAGGAATTCTTCAAGGAGTCCTAAGGAGTTCATAAAGGCAAGGAGGATCTGGATCTGCTTCTGGACAGCCTTCTTGCACGACAGTTAGGCGCATTGACTTTTCAGCCGCAGATTGCGGATGGCACAAGAAATAGCGCTACAACGGGATTCCGGGTAATCCCTGTGCGAGCAGCATTCTGCGACACGACATCCGCTTCGGAACCGCAGCGAAGTGCTGAGCGGCGCCCGATGGCAGACTTCGTCTCGCTGCATTGCTAGGACTTGGGAAAAGGGAAACGTCCTCCGATAATCCGTCCGCACAAATTGCTGCTGTTCTCAGAAATCGAGGCGCAATGCCAATTGCCCGGTGCGATTTCCGCCATAGCCCTGTGGCAGCACAGATGTAAGCACTCCGAAGGTTGACGGGTTGCTAACATTCAAGGCTGGCGGCGCGAAATTGGAGCGGTTGAACACGTTGGTGAACGACGCCTCGAAGCGTAGACGCATTCGTTCACTTAAGTTGAGGACTTTGGCCAGTCCGGCATTCACGTTGATCATGTTTGGCCCTTCCAAAATGCCCAAGCCGCAATTGCCAAACCGTCCGGCGTCTTGCGGGGGAAGGGCGAATGCATTGACGTTAAAGAACTCTCCCGGGGTCTGATTCGAAGGTATGGGATTGCCGACGCAATCCGGGCGCGCAACCGCCGCTCCTTCTTCATTTCGTACCACCAGATTGGTGTTCGACTGATCTGAGGCCGCGTTCATCGTGGGCGTCAGCCACTGACCGGTTTGTATCGTGGCGACCGTGCTGAGATTCCAGCCTCCCAGAACTGGATTGAGGTGCTGAGGTACCTTGAAGTGCTGCCCATTTCCGAACGGCAGTTGGTAAACCCCCGTCAACAGGAAACGCTGCCTGGGCGTTCCCGCCACGTTGCCGCGGTCGTAGCGGAGATCGTAACGGTTGGCAATCTCCACGGCGTAGGGCTCTTCGCTGGCGAACCCTGCGGGCGCGTCGCTGCCTTGCGCGTCGCTGATATTTCTTGCGTAGGTGTAGCTCGCCTGGAACGTCAGCCCACGCGAAACCCTGTGTTGGAATTCGGCTATGCCCGACTGGTAGATCGCATTTCCGATGCTCTCCCCAGACATCAGCAGATCGAACTGCGGATAGGGCGCCGCGAGCTGGTTGTACGGAGTGGTGCTTGCCGGCACCTGGTTGAGATCGATGGTAATGGGCAGATGCCAGGTCCCTTGGCCAACGTAGCTGAAGCGCACTGTGGTGTTCGGCGTCACTTGCCGCTCCACAGTGAGGTTCCATTGCGCTGAGGTGGCATCCTTCCAGTAGGGATCATTGGCCTCCTCAAATGCGCCTCCGCCATACTGGATGGCAGCATTGAGAGGGGTGGCGTCCGGAAATTGGAAGATTTGATTCGTTACAGGAGAGGGGTTGGCATAGCTGACTAGATCCGATACACCAACCATCGCATTGTTGAAGGACATAGGGCCAAGCGTAGTCATGGTGAACATGCCAAAGCCCGCGCGAATCACGGTCTTTTCATTTTTGAATGGCCGATAGGCGATGCTCAAGCGCGGATCAAAATCATGCAGAGGCGTATGCCGAAGTCCCGGTGGAAGGCCGGCCTGGCTGGCGGACATCACCTTGGTACACGGTAACGATGGGTTCGGGCTCAGCCCGTAATTCGTAAGCGAGCAACCGTTGTAGGACTCCAGAACTCCCACGTAGACGGGGGTCGCGGGGGGGTAAGTTTTCAGCATGGAAAAGAATTTGTCCGGAACGACGATGCTGTTGAGTGCCGGGTCAAAACTGGCCAGATCGCCGTTGGTTTCGACCATGGCGGGTTGCACTTCCCACCGCAAACCGAAATTGACGGTGAGATGCGGGTTCACTTGCCAAGTATCCTGGCCGTACACACCCGAGTGCCAGCTATAGGCGTTGACTTGTGGGCCGCCGGTGATCGCGAAGTTCGACTGTGGCGCCCCGAGAAGAAAATCGCCGAGAGAATAGCCGGTAAGGGAGCCGGCGAAGTTGAATTGGCCGTAGTCGTCAGACGCATAGTAAAACATGAGGGCGTTATAGAGGACTCTGCGCGTGTCGAAACCGAATCGCATGGTGTGGGAGTGCCGGATGATCGTGAAATTGTCGGTGAACTCGTACGTCTTGGATAGGGTCGTGCCCACCCGGTCCTGCCCGATGTTGGTAATGCTGCCGTCCTGGAAGTTGAAGGTGGGGAAGGCATGGCCCGTCGGCTGGGCGATGAACTGCAAGGGTATGGTGCTTTTCACCAGGCCCAGATCGCCGGGCCCCGTGCCGGAATCGATCTGCGCTCCACTGAGCGGGAACGTGTCATTTTCAGTATAATTTGTAAATCCAAAGCGGAATTCGTTGAGTAAGGTCGGGCTCAGCGTGTAGTTGTAGGAGACCACCAGGCTGCGGTTTTGGTCGTGAGCCAGGTCATTCGGTAAAAAGTTACTCGCGGGTGCAATCGCGCCTGCGCTATTGGACTCGGTGTAGAGGGCGTTTTTCCAGCTGTAGCGGAGGTAGACCTGCTGCTTCGATGTGAGGGTTTGATCGAGACGCACGTCCCAGCCATTGGAGTTGGACGGAATGGGCACCAGCGTCTGGTAGTTGAAAGCAGGATTGACCTGAGTCAGGTTTGCGTTTGGAAGCGGATAGTAGTCATTCAGCAAGGTTTGCGTTACGGGATTAAGGCAATCCTGGGGATTGGTGCACGGGTTGCCTGGCCCGCCGGGGATGGTGTTGTTCGGATAAGGAAGCCCCGTCAAGGGATCCTTTACCGGACCGTTCCCTAGCGCCGTCACAAGAGCGCCCAGATTGCCTGATCTTTCCGCCTGCGTGGGAACAAGAAGGAATTCCGGAGCAGAGGTGGTCTTGCGGTTTCCCTCGTAGTCCGCAAAGAAAAATGTCTTCCTGCTTCTGCCGTCCCACAGTTTGGGAAAAATTATGGGGCCACCCAGACTGCCTCCGAAGGTGTTGAATAGCTTAGGCGCCTTGGACGTAAACCCGTAGATGGTGGAGTCTAATACGTCATCTTGGAAGTACTCGTAGGCGCTTCCGTGAAATTGCTCGGTGCCGCTCTTGGTCGTAAACGTCACGTCGCCCATCTGCGCAAACTCCGCGTTGTTGTTGAAAGACGTGACTTTCATCTCCGCGATTCCTTCCTGGGAGGGATAGGCATCCTGTAGAGCGCCGTTGGCGCGCACGCTGGCGGTGGAAATTCCGTCCACGGAGAATCCCACCTGGGAGGCGGTTGCGCCGCCTACGGAGATGTTTCCCTGACTGTCCTTGACCACATTCGGAGAAACGGCCAAGGCGGCCAATGGGCTGGACGATACGGCCCGCGAATTCAAAGGCAACTGGGTGATGTCGCTATTGAGCTTCGAATCGGCAAGTATGGCGTTTTCGGTGTTCACCGTTACAGCGGCCTCGCTTACTTCGACCACCTGGTTCTGCGACGCCAACGCGAGCCTCACATCCAGGCGAAGGTTCTGCCGCGCTACCAATTCCACTTTGTCGACAATTGCTTTGGAGAAGCCCTCCTTGGTCGCGGCCAGACTGTAGTGGCCCGGCTTGATGTTCTCAAACGCGAAATTCCCGTGATCGTCGCTGGTTGCCGTGAAGTCTGTGTTTTCATCAACACTATGTAAGATGACTTGCGCCACCGGGATGGACGAACCGCTCTGGTCCAGCGTCGTTCCGCGAATGCTGCCGAAGGTCGATTGGCCCATCGTCCACCGCGCTGACAATAGGATCAAAATCAAGAGTGTCGATAGTTTGACTGACATGGCGAGGCCCCCTCTAATTTGTTGAGTTGCGCATGCCGTGCGCAAAGCGTTCCCGAGAGGTTAGAGAAACGCGCATAAGGAAATCGTGAAGATTTTCAGCAAAGAATAGATGGCTTGCATGAGTTTCTTGAATCGCGCACTAAACTATCGTTTGTTTGCATTCGTGTTATTGATTGCTCTTCTCAGGAAGTGCTGGCGGCACTCAACATAAGAAAACTAGAGTTGAACTCGTGTAGACCAAGCACTCCACTCACGGCGAATTACGGGTAACCTCTATGTAAAATAAATGGAGATGCCGAGACGATAGCGGGGCTAAGGAGAGCACCTGCTTGGGGCGGCAGACGCTCTATTCACGCAGCCAAGCCAAACCTCCGGTTCCAGACCGGATGGTCGAACAAGTCTCAAAGTCGGAATCCGCGCTCTACAACCACTAGAAACGATCCTCCGGGAAATGCAGACGTGGTATTACGCATTATAAAAAGGCGCCCCTTTGGATGTAAGTTTTGGCGTTGGCTTTGGAGAAGAAAGGAGCACCTGTAATGGAAAGTACACAGCGTACTGCAGGAGATTGAAGGCACTCACCCTGCGTCTCCAAGAGAAGGAGTCCACGGCCGGAGCCCGGGCACTGCCGAAACAATGGAACCCCCTCGTGCGGATAAGCGCACTCCAACGACCATCATTATGGGCCTGCCTCTTGCGTGAAGTAGATCCAGGATCGCCTGTCTTTACAAACTCCTAAGGAATCCCTCAGGCGTTTCATATTCCCTATTCCTTACCATTACGCATGCCTTACTAGGTGTGCGAACCCTTCGCTACGCCCAATGCGTCGTTGGCGTCCACTCCCGGAGCTCCCATAGAAAACGAGAAATCGATGAACACTGCAACCATACTCGTGGTCGACGACGAGCCGCAAATCCGCCGAGTCCTGCGAGCGACGCTTTCGAGCAACGGCTATGATGTAATCGAGGCGAAAAACGGCCAAGAAGCGATTGAAATTGCGGTTCGGGAGCACCCAGATCTCATTCTCCTGGATGTAAACATGCCAGAGATGGGTGGGTTGGAGGCTTGTAGCAAGATGCGATTGTCCTTCAGCACACCGATCATCATGGTTACGGTCCGAAATTCGGAGCAAGACAAGGTTCTCGCGCTGGATTCCGGGGCGGATGATTACGTTGTAAAACCTTTCGCAATCGGAGAACTGCTGGCACGCATTCGAGCTGCACTGAGACGCTCCCGCTCTGGAGAGCCGCTCCCCAAAATTGAGACTCCAGAACTGAGCATCGATCTCGAGAAAAGAAGCGTGGACGTGCGTGGAGTGAGAGTCCACTTGACCCCCAGGGAATTTGACGTCTTGCGCACTCTCGTAGTGCAGGAAGGAAAGCCGCTTACACATAAGAGATTGCTGCAAACGGTTTGGGGGCCGGATCACGCCGAGGAAACGGAAAACCTTCGCGTGGTGATCAACCAGCTGCGCAAGAAGATCGAGAAAGATCCTGCGCATCCCCGCTACATCCTGACCGAGCCCTGGCTGGGATACCGCTTTCAGTTGGCAAGTCTGGCCTCCGAAAAACGCTCCCGCCGCAAATCGTGACCTTAGTGGACGGTAGCCAGCGTATCGAGCTCCAGATTCAGCTCCAACACATTCACTCGCGCTTCACCCAAAAATCCCAAGTCGCGGTCTTTGGTGTGTTTCTCGACCAGAGTGCGCACGTCTGCTTCTTTCATTCCGCGCGAATGAGCAACACGAGCTATCTGGAATTCCGCAGCCGCGGGAGAGACGTCTGAGTCTAGGCCGGAGCCCGAGCTGGTTACCAAATCCACCGGGATCGGTGCCACGGGATTCTCGGTCTGGAGTTTTTGCACGTCTCCTTTCACCCGCTCGATCAAAGCCTTGTTGGTGGGTCCCAAATACGAGCCGCCGCTGGACGTTGGATCATATCCGGCTCCTGCATTCGACGGCCGCGAGTGAAAATACCCGGGCCCTGTAAACGCCTGGCCAATAATTCGGGAGCCAACGATTTTACCGTTTCTCTTGATCAGCTGGCCGTTGGCGCGGTCAGGGAACAATACCTGCGACAGTCCGGTGACAACTAGCGGATATAGCAATCCAAAGATCACGGTCGTTACCAAGGTGAACCACAGCGAGATGAGCAGATTCTTTTTCATAGGTTCCTCAAACAACCCGAAGAAACGTCAACACTACGTCGATGAATTTGATTCCGAAAAACGGCGCAACAATTCCACCCACGCCGTAGATCAGCAAGTTGTTGCGAAGAAGCGCCGCCGCACCCAAGGGCCGGTACCGTACGCCACGGAGAGCGAGCGGAATCAGAGCGATGATAATCAGGGCGTTGAAGATTACGGCCGAGAGGATGGCCGATTCCGGCGTGTGCAGATGCATCACATTCAGGACGCCGAGGACGGGGAAAGCCGCGGCAAACATAGCAGGTATGATCGCGAAGTACTTGGCAACGTCGTTGGCCACCGAGAACGTGGTGAGCGCACCGCGGGTAATCAATAATTGTTTGCCGATTTCGACAATCTCGATGAGCTTGGTGGGATTGGAGTCGAGATCCACCATGTTGCCGGCTTCCTTGGCCGCTTGCGTGCCGGTGTTCATGGCCACTCCGACATCTGCCTGAGCCAAAGCCGGGGCGTCATTCGTGCCGTCGCCGGTCATGGCCACAAGCTTCCCCTTCGCCTGTTCACTTTTGATGAGCGCCATCTTGTCTTCCGGCTTGGCTTCAGCGAGGAAATCATCGACTCCGGCCTGGCGAGCGATAGCTGCCGCGGTCAAAGGGTTGTCACCCGTGATCATCATCGTGCGAATTCCCATGGCGCGAAGATGGTCGAAACGCTCCTTCATGCCCCCTTTGACGATGTCCGTAAGAGCAATCGCGCCAAGCACGCGGCCGTTCTCTGCAACCAGCAGCGGCGTTCCGCCGGCATTCGAAATCTCTCGGACACAAACTTGCAGTTCCGCAGGAACGCTGTTGCCACGGTCGGCGCTCAACCGGCTGATTGCTTCGAGAGCGCCCTTGCGGATTTCCCGGCCGTCCATGTCCACGCCAGACATTCTTGTTTGTGCGGAGAATGGAATGAAAACCGCGGCGTGGGAAGCAAGTTCGCGGCCACGGAGCTTGTAGCGTTCCTTGGCTAGCACAACGATGGAACGCCCTTCCGGAGTTTCGTCGGCCAGTGAGGAAAGCTGCGCGGCATCGGCGAGATATGCCTCTTCCACGCCGGGCGCAGGGAAGAATTGTGTGGCAGCTCGGTTTCCGAGAGTGATTGTCCCGGTTTTATCCAGCAACAGCACATCCACGTCGCCAGATGCTTCGACAGCGCGCCCCGACATCGCGATGACGTTTCTCTGAATCATGCGATCCATCCCGGCGATGCCGATGGCGGACAGCAGCCCTCCGATAGTCGTGGGGATCAAGCAAACGAGAAGCGAGACCAGCACGAAGATGTTCTGGGGAGCTCCAGAGTAAATGGCGAACGGCTGAAGGGTCACAACCGCCAGCAGGAAAATGATCGTGAGACCGGCCAACAGAATGTTGAGCGCAATCTCGTTCGGGGTTTTCTGACGCGAAGCCCCTTCAACGAGCTTGATCATACGGTCGAGGAAGGTCTCCCCTGGATTCGAAGTGATGCGTACCTTGATCTCATCTGAGAGCACCCGTGTTCCACCAGTGACCGCGGAGCGGTCTCCGCCGGATTCGCGGATAACCGGCGCGGACTCGCCGGTGATCGCCGACTCGTCGACCGATGCCACTCCTTCGATGACCTCACCGTCTCCCGGAATGAATTCCCCAACGGTGACAACGACAATGTCTCCGGAGCGAAGTTTCGAGCTGGCTAGGGTCTCGATACAGCCGTTAGCCCGCAAGCAACGCGCTTGGGTGTCCGCCCGGGCTTTGCGCAACGTGTCGGCCTGCGCTTTGCCCCGGCCTTCGGCCATGGCCTCGGCAAAATTGGCAAAGAGCACCGTGAACCACAACCAAAGCGTGATCTGTAGCCCAAAACCGAGATGCCCCGCCGCGTGAAACGCGTTCCACGTGAGCTGGATCGTCGTCAGGACGGCGCCCACCTCCACGACGAACATCACCGGGTTTTTGACCATCGCGCGCGGATTCAGTTTACGAAACGAATCCAGAATGGCTCGCGAAAGGATAGCGCTGTCGGCCAGCGACTTTTTCCTGATTTGAGCGACCGGGTCCATAGGCACCTCAGAAAACCTTTCCTGCGTGCATCAGCAGGTGTTCGAGAATCGGCCCCAGACTCAGAGCCGGGAAGAAAGTCAGAGCACCTACGATCAAAATGGTGGAAACCAGCAAGCCCGCGAACAGACCGCCGGTCACGGGGAATGTTCCGGCCGATTCGGGGACTGTCTTTTTCTTGGCTAGGCTTCCGGCAATGGCCAGCACCGGAATGATCATGAAGAATCGGCCCAGAAGTTGCGCGGCGGCCGTGCTCGTGTTGTACCACATGGTGTTCACGCTCAAACCCCCGAAAGCCGAGCCATTATTTCCGGTCGAAGAGACGTAAGCGTAAAGGACCTGCGACAATCCGTGCGGTCCGGGGTTGGAAATTCCCGACGTACCAAAAGGCTTGACGATCGCGACGGCGGAAAAACCGAGGATCGTCAACGTCAAAATGAGAATTGCCAGCATGGCCATCTTTACGTCATACGATTCGATTTTCTTTCCCAAGTACTCCGGCGTTCGGCCGACCATCAGCCCAGCAATAAACACGGCAAGAATCACAAACACGATGATCCCGTAGAGACCGGCTCCCACTCCACCGAAGACCACTTCCCCCAGCATGATGTTGATCAACGGAACCATTCCGCCTAGGGGCGTAAACGAATCGTGCTGACCGTTGATCGCGCCACAGCTCGCGTCGGTCGTCACGGTAGCGAACAAAGCGGAGTTCGCAATCCCGAAGCGCACTTCTTTCCCTTCCATGTTTCCGCCCGACTGCAGGGCGCTCACTTGTTGATCGGCGCCTGCCAAGAGCGGATTGCCTCTGGCCTCTGCCCAATAGGTGGTTGTCACGGCTGCCAAAAACAAGAACGCCATGGCTGCCCACACCGCCCACCCGTGCCGTTGCGAGCCGGTCATCCGGCCGAGCGTATAGGTGAGGCCGGAAGGGATTGCGAAGATTAATATCAATTCAAAAAAGTTGGTGAGGGGCGTAGGGTTCTCGAATGGATGCGCGCTATTGGCGGCGAAGAATCCGCCCCCGTTCGTGCCGAATTCCTTGATTACCTCCTGCGATGCCACCGGGCCTTGCGCAATCACCTGCTGGGTCACCGTCTGCGTTGTAGTTTTGCCGTCCGCGCCGGTGACCTGAACCGTCTGAGGCTCGAGCAACTCCACCGTCGTATATGGCTTCAAGTTCTGTATGACGCCCTGGGACACCAGCGCCAGCGAACCAACCAGACAGATGGGAAGCAAGACCCACAACAGACAACGCGTGGCATCCACCCAGAAATTTCCGAGTTTGTCCGTTTCCTTGCGGGCGATGCCGCGGATCACCACGATGGCAAGGACAATGCCGACAGCAGCGGAGGCAAAGTTGTGATAGGCCAGCCCCGCCATCTGGGTCAGGTAGCTCATAGAGGATTCGCCACTGTAGGCCTGCCAGTTCGTATTGGTGGTGAACGACGCCGCCGTACCAAACGCCAGACCGGGCTCCAGGTTGCCAAATTTCTGCGGATTAAAGGGCAGCCATTTCTGCGTGCGCTCGATCAAGTAAAGCAGGGCCATGGAGACGCCGCTAAACAGGAGCATGGCAATGGCGTATTCGGTCCAGCGCATCTCATGCTTGTCGTCGACGCCGATCAGCCTATATACGACCCTTTCCACCGGCCGCAGGATGGGATCCAAGAAAGTCTTCTCCCTATTGAACACGCGCATCATGAAGACGCCAAGAGGCTTAGTGAGTAGAAAGATCACCAGAAGAAAAAAGATGATTTGAAACCAGCCATTCCCAGTCATGGGCTAGAACTCCTCCGCCTTTAGCAGCGCATACAGCAAGTAGCCGAACAGAAGCAAGCAAATCACCAGCAGTGCCGCATCTCCTGCGCTCATAGACTCACTCCTATTTCAAGCGTTCGCAGCCGCGAACGTAGAGAATTCCGATTCCAAAAAACAGCCCGGTCGCCAAGATGAAAACGATGTCAAGCATGTCCTTCTCCCGGAAAAGCACTCTGCACCGACAAAGCCAAACATCCAAGATTGCTTCGGAAACGCCAGTTACTCCGCTTTCGGTTCCTCCAAGATGACCGCACCGTATTCTTGACTGAGTCTCAGAATTTATAGATCAAGTCCATGCCGAAGAAGAGCTGATTCCTCGCCTTTCCGTTGTTGTATGCCGCGAGGTCCCACGAGTGATCAAACCGTAGCTCCGGACGGATCATGATTGTGGTGCCGATATATCTGGTCGCATACAACGTATTTTCCGTATATTTCGTGGCAAACCCGGTACGTTGACCCTTCTTGTCGTCGAGAAGGTCAGACCGAAACCCAAACATAAACTTGGTATTGACGTCGCGATTCAAATAGTTGACGACGGCGTATTCCGGCGCGGTGCAGCGAAGCACACCAGCCCTGCAGAATGCGCCATTGGCGCCGAGCTCAGGCGCGATCGGATTTGCGACATTGCCGGCGACGTTCGGCACATCGCGTTCATACATGTACCAAACCTCCGTCGCGCTGTGCCACTTGCTGTTGAACTTGTGGTACCAGGTAAAGTCATAGTCCTGCAGATTGTTGTAGGCGTACACCCCGTCGTTGATGCCGTTCGCACAGCCGTAAAAATTGTCGTTGTTGCTTTTCGTCGAGTAGTTTAAGCAAAAGATGGCTGACGGTTTAGCGTCGCTGGTCCACAGCGCGACATCGTGGCCGCCGGATAGGCCCAACTGAACGATCCATTGCTTGTTCAGCTTTAGAGTGCCGTAGATTCCCGTGTCGGTGAAGGGATCGATCGTGTAGAGCAGCGAGTGCGTCATGTTGTAATTGTTCGGCGCCAACTGCGCTTCGATCCCAGGAACCGAGAGGAACCGGCCAATTCGGATGTCCAGGCCATCTTTGACAGGAAAGTAGAGGTCAACGTACTCGAGGACGGGATCAAACCCATACTGGCGGTTGAACTTCAAAAGTTGCTGGCTGAAGTAACCCTTCGCTGTCGTGAACCGATAGTCGATGCCGTAGAACGCGGTTACGTGGTATCCCCAGTCGAAATGGTCGGTCTGCACGGTGTCAGGCAGGCGTTCCATGTAGATGACCGCCTGATTGACTTCTATCTTGTTCGGAAAGATGTCGTACGAGACTGGAAAGTTGCTCTGGGCTGAAGTGCTGAAGTTTATGCTGGTAGCAACCCATCCGTAAACTTTCGTACGGCTGTTCTCCAATCCAAGTGCGGACATTAAAGGGTAGGTATTGCCATCGGGGGCCCCGATGTCGGGTGACCCTCCGTAGGTCCAGTCCGAGAACGGAAACGGAGGCGCATCCAGGGGCGCCGGAAGACCGCGTTTGCTCGGGGAAGGTCCGGTCGGGTTGGTGCCCGCCCAATCCTGTTTGTAGTACTGCACTAGACGATGGAAGAAATTCCCCGTCAGCACATTTTTGCTACTGGTGTTGGCACCTGGCCCGCCGGCAGGGCCTCCAGAGCCTTGGGGATCTGAACTCCCCGGGATAGACGATGGCGCTGCTTCCGCAGCCCCGTCGAGCCCGGACGTTGTCGAATCCATCGGCGATTCGTCTGTGGCCAGGATGTCATTCAGCCACATAGGAAAGTCCGTGAACGCCAACGACCCGGCATTCGCCTGTTTCGCCGGGGTCTGTTCCTGCGGCGTAGCGGCCGACGGAAGTGCACTCGCCATAGCTGGCGATACAGTCACCGTATTAGTCTTCGGAGACGGACTACGTCCGTCCTGCTCGTCCGCAAATACGCGGGTGGGAACCGTGCTGAAATAGAGCAATCCAGACAATACCAGCCAGACAAAGCTCCTTTTCGCACCCATCTCTCTCTCCTGTAGCGCCATTTGCAAAGAAAACGTGTTGTGCCGTCTGTGACGACACCGCACGAAAGATGTGATTCAAGTCACAGATCCCGAGGTACAAAATTTACCGAGTTAGGTTTTCTTGCCCAAGCTCCATGATCTCGCGATCGTTTCCAACACATTCCGCTCGCACTCATAGCAACCAAAGCCGCGACCCGCACTACCGCATGGTCACACTGGCAGGCGAAGCTCACCTTCTGCAGCCCTTCGGGAGCCAAGCCCACTCGACCTCACACACGAGTTTGAGCTGCCTTCCAGAGTCCCGCGGACTCGAAGAACTCAGCCGATCTCGACAGCCAAGAGGCAAGGTAACGCAACCCTATTGAAGAAGTCCTGAGGGATTCATAAGGATTCTGTAAACAACGGCAGGCAAGTCTTAAGGAAAACAAGCACTTAAGGGAGCCACCTCTAGGCTGCTGCTATTTCCGCGCTCCATTCAAGAAACCATCCAAGCTATCGACTCTTTGATGAAATCGCTCACGACTTCTTCACGGACGTCCCGGTACTGTCCAGACACTGCTTCGCGCACTGGAATCGCGCGCAAGAGAATAGGGGGACTCGAAAGGTGCTGAGCAAGGTATCTTCATTCTTGATTGCAGTCCTGTTGTCTGTGCTTGTCTGTGCCGTGGGCTGGCGGCCAATCGACTTCTGAGCCAAATTCGAATCGTGTCGGTCAGCGCATTTGAAGAGGAACGAGGAGGCGTAGAGTTCGGCGACGTTGCGTTCAGAAGGTAAGCGACGCCACATCGAGCAGCAGGCCGCTACCAGAAATGTCGATACCAACCCAGCTAAAAGGCAAATTCTCGAGACTGCCCCCGGTCGAGCAGGCGACTGCTGATCTCGGTACACTGTGACGCATTTGTATTCCTTCCAGTACACTTGACCCAGGTGCAGAGTGGCCCCGGTTCCGGTCCGGGCACCTCGGAGTAGTTCCTAGTCGCCTCCACAAACGTTCCCACGCGAATATTCTTCACTCGTGGTCTATTGGACACCAGCCTGCATGCCAAGTTTAGATCAGCACCCAGCCGGTATAAGCTTGAACTCCCTTCCTAGACAACCGGCATAAGTTTCCGGATCGCCCCATTTCGGCCATTCGGAGCTATGACTGGCCTCAAACCTAGTCCGGCGTTAGATGAAGACGAATTCTCTATTGAATCGCAAGGTGCAACTCGCGTTCGGAGCCGCCCTTTTGGTCTTGCTCGTTCTGGCCGCGACCTCCTACCGCGCTATCGCTACGTCCGCGGAAAGCGACCGATGGGTGCGGCACACTCATGAGGTCCTTGAAAAACTTCAGAATTTGCTCTCCGCAATGGAGAGTATTGAATCGAGCTATCGCGGATTTGCATTGACTGGCGAGGAATTCTATCTCGATAGCTACCGTGCGAGCATATTAAGCGGAGAGCAGGACGAGGCAGCCGTTCGCAACTTGACGGTGGATAACCCCAAACAGGAGATCCTCATTCCGACGCTCGAAAGGCTGGCTGCTCAGAAGATCCAGTTCGGCGAGAAGGTCATCCGCTTGCGCCAGACAACGGGTATGGAGGCGGCAGCGGATGCCGTTCGAAGTGAAACTGGCGAGCAAGCCATGGGTGAGTTTCAAGGTGTAGTTCGCCAGATGCATGACGAAGAGCTGCGATTGTTGATACTACGCGACGCGGACGTGAAGCGACACTTGGGCCAGACTAAAACTGTTTTGATCCTGGGGACCGCTCTGGGCTTGTTGATCGCCGCCGCCGCAGGTTGGAGTGTCCAGAGCGACAGCATCGAGCGCGGGCGCGCGGAGGAGGCGCTCCGGGATCAGGAAGAAAAATATCGGCTGCTCATCGATGGAGTGCAGGACTATGCCATCTTTACGCTCGACCCGCATGGTATGGTCGTCAGTTGGAATGCCGGGGCCGAACGCATCAAGGGCTACAAAGCCGATGAGATCATCGGGCAGAATTTCTCGCGCTTCTATCTTCAGAGCGATATCGATCAAGGTAGACCGAAAGCGGAGCTCCTGATCGCTGCTGCCGAGGGCCGATCCGAGACAGAACACTGGCGCGTGCGTAAAGACGGATCCCGGTTTTGGGCCGACGTTGTCATCACCGCGGCGCGCAACTCGTCTGGGACCCTGCTCGGTTTTTCCGAGATCAGCCGTGACATCAGCGAGCGCAAGGAAACGGAAGCGAAGTACCGAGGCCTTTTGGAGGCCGCTCCGGATGCGATGGTGGTGGTGAACCAGGACGGAGAGATCGTGCTGCTAAATGTTCAAGCGGAGAAACAATTCGCATATCACCGCGATGAACTAGTTGGGCAGAAGGTGAAGAACATCATTCCCGAGGGGTTTGCAGAACGGCTTCTCGCAGACGGTCTTCGATCTGTGGAAGACGCCTTGGCGCAGCAGATCGGCACCGGCATTGAGCTCACGGGCCGGCGTAAGGATGGAGGCGAGTTTCCGATCGAGATTATGCTGAGCCCACTGGAAAGCGCGGAAGGAATCCTGGTCACGGCAGCGATCCGCGACATCACCGTGCGCAAGGCTGCGGAAAAACATCTGGCACAGATGGAGGGCAGGTACCGCGGACTGCTGGAGGCGGCTCCGGATGCGATGGTGGTGGTGAACCGGGATGGGGAGATTGTGCTGCTGAACGTTCAGGCAGAGAAGCAGTTTGGATACCGGCGCGATGAACTGGTCGGGCAGAAGGTGAAGAACATCATTCCAGAAGGCTTTGCGGAACGGCTGATCGCGGACGGTACGCGAACAGCGGCGGAGGCCGTGGCGCAGCAGATCGGGACGGGGATTGAGCTCAAAGGGCGGCGGAAGCATGGAAGTGAGTTTCCGATCGAGATCATGTTGAGCCCGCTGGAAAGTTCAGAGGGAATCCTGGTGACCGCAGCCATCCGAGACATCACCGAACGCAAGAAAGCTGAGCAGCATCTGGTGAAGACGGTATTGGAACTGAAGCGTTCCAACGACGAACTCCAGCAATTTGCCTATGTCGCATCCCACGATCTGCAGGAGCCGCTGCGGATGGTAGCCAGTTATACGCAGCTCCTGGCCAAACGCTACAAAGGGCGTCTGGACTCCGAAGCCGATGAGTTCATTGCCTACGCCGTAGACGGGTCCAACCGCATGCAGGGGTTGATCCAAGACCTGCTTGCCTATTCACGTTCAGGCACAAATGGGAAGGCGCTCCGCGAGGTTTCCAGTGAAAAAGCACTGAAAGACGCGCTTTCAAACTTACGGGCAACGATTCAAGAAAGCGGTGCGCTCGTGACTTACGATTCGCTGCCAGCCATCACCTCGGACGATACGCAATTGGTCCAGGTCTTCCAGAACCTGGTCGGAAACGCCATCAAATACCGCAGTGCCGAAGTCCCTCAGGTACACGTCTCGGCCACGAAAAACGGCGGCAAGGATTGGATATTTTCCGTGCGAGACAATGGCTTGGGAATCGATCCTCAGTACTTTGAAAGGATCTTCGTCCTCTTCCAGCGCTTGCACGGGCGAGAACAGTTCAAGGGCACCGGAATAGGGTTGACCATTTGCAAAAAGATTGTGGAACGGTTGGGCGGAAGGATCTGGGTCGAGTCACAACCCGGAGCGGGATCGAACTTCTACTTCAGTCTGCCGGAAAGAGATGGGAAATGATGGAATCGATGGGAACAGGCGCGGTCCCGATAGAAGTTCTCTTGGTTGAAGATAGTCCTGGCGACGTCCGACTCACGCGGGAAGCGTTTAAAGACGCCAAGGTGCATATCAACCTGCATGTCGCCTCGGATGGGGCTGAAGCAATGGCGTTTCTGGGGCGCGAGGGGAAGCACTCCAATGCTCCTCGCCCGGATCTGATCTTGCTCGATCTGAACCTGCCCAAGAAAGACGGCCGGGAGGTTTTGGCGGAACTCAAGGAGAGTCCGACACTGAAATGTATTCCAGTGGTTATCTTGACGACCTCCGCGTCCGAGACGGATATCCAGGGGAGTTATCAGCGCCATGCGAACTGTTACATCACCAAGCCTGTGGACCTCGAGGGGTTCCTCAAAGTGGTGAGGAGCATCGATAATTTCTGGCTGTCCGTGGTCAAGCTGCCACACGAACCGCGCTCATGAAGGAAAAGGCCCTCCATGTTCTTCTGGTTGAGGATAACGCGGGAGATGCCCGTCTGCTCCGGGAGATGTTCAGCACGGAGAAGCCGGGCAGTTTCGAATTGACGCACCTCTTGAGCATGAGCCAAGCCATAACTCATCTGGCGAAGGGCGATGTAGACGTCGTGCTGTTGGACTTGGGATTGCCGGACACTCATGGTCTCGAGACGGTGCGGCAGGCGCACGCGGTGGCCCCCAGCGTACCGCTCATTGTGCTAACGGGTTTGGACGACGAGGCACTGGCTGACGAAGCCATGAAAGAAGGCGCGCAAGACTATCTGATCAAAGGGCAAATCGAAAATCGTGCGCTCCCCCGGGCGCTTCGCCACGCCATCGAGCGCCACCGGATGCAAACGGAAACCGACGTCATCCGGACACAGCAGCTGCAGTTTAAGGATGAGTTCCTTTCACACGTGTCGCACGAGTTGCGTTCACCCCTGACGGCCATCTATCAGTTTGTGACCATTCTCCAGGACAGGTTGGCGGGCGAATTGAATGTGGAACAGCACGACTACCTGGGAATCGTTTTGAGGAATGTCAAGCAGCTTCAATCGATGATCAATGACTTGGTCGAAGTCACTCGCATGCAGGCAGGTAAGCTGAAGATCGAACTGCAATGCACCCTGATTTCCGATGCAGTCGTTTACGCCGTCAACACACTGCAGGGGTCCGCCACTGCCAAAGGAATCTCCCTCACTTCAGAGATCGAGCTCCGGTTGCCGTCCGTCTGTGCCGACCCCACGCGCATTCGGCAAATTCTGATCATTCTCTTGGATAACGCCATCAAGTTCACCCCGGCAAACGGCGCGGTGAAGGTCCGGGCCCGAGTATTCGAGGAAGATGCCAATCTCCTAGTTCTGGAGGTCTCAGACTCGGGATGTGGGATCAGTCCAGACATGACTGAGCGAATTTTTGAACGGCTCTTCCAAACACCTGATCCGGCTACGGCAGGCCGTAAAGGTCTCGGGCTGGGGTTGTTCATCTGCAAAGCGTTGGTGACGCGACAGGGCGGTCAAATCTGGGTCAGGAGCGCGCCTGGAAAAGGCGCCGGTTTTTTCGTTACCTTGCCGGTTTTTTCTCTTCCAAACCTTATCGCCCCGGCCCTCAATCGTCGAAGACATTCGGAAGGTCCGGTCACTCTGGTAGTGACAGAGATCGGGTCACAGACCGGCTGGCTTTCCGACGAAGTGCGTGCCGAACAGTCTCAAGGGGTGCGCGATATTTTGCAACGCTGCCTGCACTCCGATCTGGACATTCTCTTGCCCAAGATGGGCCTGGCAGAAGCGACAGAGCTCTTCTTTATCCTAGCGATTACCGACGAAATTGGCGGTGAGGCGATTGTGAAACGGATTCAGGAACGAATGGAGGATTACGAACACGTGCAACAAGCAGGGTTGACCACTTCGACGTCCTTCCAGTCGGTCGAGGCAAGCAAACGAAGCGAGGGTGAATCGATGAAAGACTTTGTGGAGAAGGTGGCCACGCAAATTCAGGAGCTTATGGACGAGGAAATCTTGTCGAGGATGGTGAAAAATGGGTAACAAGAAAATTCTTATCGTGGATGACGATCCGGATGTGCGGCAAGGAATGCATATACGCCTCAAGGCTAATCACTACGATACTTTCTTTGCAATCGACGCGCTCTCAGGCATTACAGAGGCCCGGAAACACGAGCCGGATTTAATTATTCTGGATCTCGGTCTGCCGGCCGGCGACGGCTTCGTCGTCATGGACAGGCTGAAGGCTAACCCCTATCTCGCCGTGATCCCGGTTATCGTCGTCTCCGCTCGAGACGTTCTCGCAAACAAAGAGCGCGCGCTCAAGGCCGGGGCGAAGGCCTTCCTCCAGAAGCCAGTGGATAATGCCGAACTTCTGAAGGTCATCCGGCAAGCCTTGGGAGAACCCGCGCAAGCGACGAAGCCTTTGGTACATGACCTGGGGTCCCTATAAGAAGGTGCGACTCCGTCCGCGCATACACGCAGGAGCCGTTCCGGCGACAATGTCCTCACGGCGGCGGCAAACCGCGCTGTCGTCAGGAGCTTGGAACGCATTGGTCCGAGGCAGCAATCTGCCAGGATGCCTCACGAAGCGCATACCATCGCGGACTGGCCTTCCATCCAAAGGTCGTATTATAGTTACATAATATAATCGAGGAAGAAATAAACGCCATGACATTTAAGTACTTCAGAGGACCACTCGTGCCCGGAGCTGATGGTGAATTATCAAAGTAAGCTAATAATTCTTAGGGCATCAGAGAACTCTAATAGACAACGGAGTGACTCTTTTAGGGCAGTTGCGCCCGCCGTTTTAGCGAATTATGGGTCAGCGAAACCACCGACGACGAGACTGTTCGCCGGTTGATATAGCCGAGATCGTTAGCGGGAGCGGTGACTACTGACCTAGGTCAGGGGCAGTCCGCCGATCCTGACTTTGTCGTCCAATGCGTAATACTAAGGACCCCTTCCGAAATCGTCTTTTTGGTTATCCGACTGCCCTCTTCGGTCAATAAGTTGCCGTACCATGGTCAAAATGAATGCACAAAAAATCAATTAAAGTATTGCTCCTGGTCGAAGATAATCCCGCAGATGTGCGTTTGCTCCGCGAGATGTTCCACGAACAGAGCTCGCACAACACTGAATTGACGCAGGTGGGTACCATGGGTGAAGCTGAGAAGCATCTTGCGGAGGGTATGACTGACATTATCTTGCTCGATCTCGGCCTGCCCGACGCCCAAGGACTGGAGGCGATACGGCGCGCCCGGGCAGTCGCGCCCAGCGTCCCCCTGGTGGTGTTGACGGGCTTGGACGACGAGTCGATGGCCTCCCTAGCTTTGCAGGAAGGCGTCCAAGACTATCTCATCAAAGGCCAAATCGATGGGCGCGGACTTCTTCGTGCCTTGCGCCACGCCGTCGAGCGCAAGAACATGCAAGAGGCCTTGTTCGACGAAAAGGAACGGGCTCAAGTCACTCTCAACTCCATAGGTGATGCCGTTATTTGCACAAACGTCTTAGGAAATATCACCTTCCTCAATCCGGTTGCGCAAAGAATGACGGGCTGGTCCCAGGGAGAAGCGGAAGGCAGGCCCATGGCGGAAGTTTTTCGAATCCTGGGCGCCACGAGCCGCGAGACCTCCCCAAATCCGATGAAGATGGCATTGGAAAGCGGAATCATACACGTGCCTTCGAACTGCATCCTCATCCAGCGTGACGGACTTGAGATTCCCATCGATGCCACGGTCGCCCCGATACATGACCGAGAGGGCCGCGGTGCCGGCGTGGTGATTGTCTTCCGCGACATGGGTTCGACCCGGACGATGGCGCTGCAGATGGCCCATTCCGCTCGTCACGACTTTCTGACCGGTTTGCCTAATCGCAAGCTCCTGAACGACCGGGTTCGCCAAGCAATCGCCGCAGCGCCACGTCACATGAAAAAAGTCGCGGTGCTGTTTTTGGATTTGGATGGCTTCAAACACATCAACGATTCTCTCGGGCATCCGATCGGCGACAGACTGCTGCAATCTGTCGCCAAACGCCTGGTAGATTGCGTGCGCGGCTCGGATACAGTAAGCCGGCAGGGGGGCGATGAATTCGTTGTGCTGCTTTCCGAAGTCGAAGGTTTAGACAGTGTTGCAGCTACGGTGAGAAGATTGCTGCAAGCGGGAGCCGAGCCCCACTCCATCGACCAGCACGATCTGCACGTCACCAGTTGCATTGGGGTGAGCGTCTTTCCGGACGACGGCCTGGACCCGGAGACACTGGTCAAAAACGCCGACACCGCGATGTACGAGGCCAAGGAAAATGGGCGTCAGAGCTTTCAGTTTTTCAAGCCAGCCATGAACGTCCGAGCTGTCGAGCGACAATCCATTGAGGGGAGTTTGCGGCGGGCGCTAGAACGGCAGGAATTTGCATTGCATTATCAGCCGAAGATCAATCTGAGGACCGGAGAAATTTCCGGCGCGGAAGCCTTGATACGCTGGACACATCCGACTCGAGGGTCGGTCTCTCCGGCACAATTCATTCCGGTTGCGGAGGACTGTGGCTTGATTTTGCCGATTGGCAACTGGGTTCTTCGTGAGGCCTGCAGGCAGGCCCGGAGCTGGGTGGATGCCGGCCTGCGCCTTGGTACGATGGGGGTGAACATCTCCGCGATAGAGTTCCGGAATGAGAACTTTCTCGAAGGAGTCTTCGCCATTCTGAAGGATACGGGTTTGGATCCAACATATTTGGAACTGGAGTTGACTGAAAGCGTACTTATGAAGCATCCCGAGTCCACCGCTTCCGTACTGCAAGCGCTAAGAGCAAAAGGGGTGCAGGTTGCGGTCGATGACTTCGGTACGGGCTACTCCAGCTTAAGCTATCTTCAGAAGTTCTCGATCGATGCCCTCAAGATCGACCAGTCGTTCGTCCGTCGAATCACCACCGCTCCCGACGAGACTACCATCGTGACGGCAGTGATCGGCATGGCTCGGAGCCTCAAGCTGCGTGTCGTCGCCGAGGGCGTGGAAACGCTGAAAGAGTTGGAATTCCTTCAGGCTCACCAATGTGACGAGGCGCAGGGGTACTATTTCGGCCGACCAATCGTTCCCGCGCAGTTCGCCAAGTTGCTCGAAACCGGCATATCACAGGCAGTCAACCGCTGAGACTTGAGTTGACATTTCTCGGGGTCAGCTCAGCCCGATATTCCCGCCAGCTAGACTTCCGAGACAGAACCTCGGTTGCTCTACGACGGGTGGGGATTCGGCAACCGTTTCGATCACTTCTGACCGCCTCAATCGTCCTGCGCGCCGTGTACCTGAATGCATCTTCCCACCAGCGAGCTACCAAAGTTTTCTTCGAGTGCTCCGCTGGAAAAGTGCCCGTTGGTGCATGCCGCTTCTACGGGCGGTTGACGGAGGGCAGTCGCTTCTCGGCGTTCCCATAATCGCCGGCCGCGAGTTCGCGTGGACTCGAACGTCCGATGGAAAGACCGCTACGTTGTCCTGGAACAGCTGAAAACGACCGCCAGAATGCTTATCTGAAAAACGCAAAGACGGTCGTTCACTCACCAGTTGGCAGCGGCAAGCTCCGGCATTGCGGTTCACAAATTCAGTGATTACTGGTATGGCGCAAGCGCACGGGAAGAGTAAGACTTGCGGAATGTAGAACGCCTCTATGTCCGATACCGCGCATAGAGAGCCCAAAGGTTAACGCCCGATGCTCTTGAGAGGAAGCGATGCACACTATGAGAAATGAGAGACAATCCAAAAGACTCAAGACTTTTGAGAAAGAGCTGCGATCCAGATTGGCGGAATTGACAAATCATGTAGATCAATTGAGACACGAGCTGGTAATCGAAGACGACGTCGACGATGAACTGACGCAAGCGTCTCGAAGCAGTAATCGAGAGTTTGTGATAGCTACAATGGAGCGTGAGATTCGCAATATTTCCGAAATCGACCAAGCTTTGGAGAGGATCGCCAAAAAGGAATACGGAGTATGCGTCACGTGCGAAAAGACAATTCCCGACAACCGCCTCCTGGCCATACCTTGGACGCGGCGGTGTGTGGACTGTGCCGGCGGAGGAATCAACAGAAGCAGTGGTCGCTCACTTGGACAACCTGCGTTTGGATCGTCTCTGGGCTAGATACCTCGTCAGGGCGGTCTTCCGCACTTACCAGCCAGTTGTTGAAGCCGGCTGACATACTTGGTCACACCCGTTTTTACTCTCGAATACTAGCCGAGAAACCTATCGGGTCTCGTGTTACCCGCGCATAAGTATTCTCCTGATTCCCTTTCCCAGAGTAGTGGTCATCTTATGTACGGTTTATATCTGGATGTTTGAAGGATTTAAATTTGCCCTGTCCCAGGCTTGCGAGGCAGGAGGCTTAAAAAAGGAGGGTGTAATGTACTACGCAATTGCGGACTGGCGGTCGGTCCTGGTGAGCCTATTCATCGCAATGCTTCCGGATCTGTAGATAAAAATCCGCTCGATGTAATTGTGCGTGTTCGCCAAGGCTCCCTGGCGAACACGCGGAGCTTTCTTAAGCCTCGGATCCAACGACAAATAACAATCGACGGCCGCTGCGATCTTTTATGATTCGCTGTCCTAAGATACCGCGGGCGCGGTTCAGGAATCGATGCTGGGGATTCATAGCTCTCGCCGGCTTAGTCGGAGGAGCTGGCCTTTTGGTCTTTTACTTCCAGTTCGTTGACTACCTGCCTGACGTTTGGCACGCCGGTCGCAAGCTTTTCTACCCAAGCCCTCCTGGACTGTGAATTGACGTGGCCCGTCAAAGTGAGCACACCGTTTTTAACGTCATATTTCACTGCGCTGTCCAACTTGTGCCGAACCAAGACCGCGTCGAAATTCTTTTCGATGCCCTTGTCGAGATCGGAGTCTACCTTCTTCGCGGTGCTTTCATAACCCGGAGGCCGGACGGCAATCTGGTCGGAGACGACTTGTGGTCCAGCTATGGATTTCGCAATCGATTCTGCCTGTGACTTATCGCTTTCGGAAGCAGTAGTTCCCGTGAGGGTTATAACTCCTTTGTCACGATCCTGGCTCACGCTGACATCTTTAAGCCCGGCTTGGTCAAGCGACGTGCGGAGATTGTCGGTCACATCCGGCGACTTGGTCGGTGTATCCGAACACGCGGCCATGCCCGCCAGGATAAGAAGTGTGCCAATCGAAAAGAACCGTTTTGTTGATTTCATATTTCTCCTTTGCCAGACCAAACAATTTGCAAGGCGCCCTCGACGAGATTGCAAGATTTGATGGGTGGCCGACAGTCACACTATGGAGACGAAGAGCGCAAGTCACAATCAGGATTACCTTGTAGAGGATTCAAAGATTTATGGTAATAAGGTGGAATCCGGTCACTGGGTGGCGAGCGAAGGACAACAAACGTCTTTGCGGCGCGGAGAGCACCGGCGGCGGAAAGAATTTCTGGGCCGGCCAAACTGCCAAGGCTCATCCCGGATCATATCTCGATGATGTGATTCTGCACCGCGTAACGCACGACCTCGCTCACGGAATGCACCTCGAGTTTTCTCATGATATTGGCTCGATGAGTTTCGGCTGTCTTTACGCTGATGCCGAGAGCGAGCGCCGCTTCCCTGCTGGTCTTCCCTTCAGCGAGAAGTTTCACAATTTCTCGTTCGCGCGGTGTGAGTCTGCTGCGATTGAGGACTCTTAAATCTAGTTGTGAGTTCTTTCTAGAGAAAGCATTCAGAAGCACGTCTGCTGCGCGAGGCGTGAAAAATGTCTGTTGATTGGCAAGTGCTTCCACTCCGACTACCAGATCGCGAGCTGCGTCGGATTTCAAGATGTACGCTCGGGCACCCGCGGCGACGATGTCACGAACAAGCTGGTCCGAAAAATGCAACGTCAAAATGAGAATCCCCATTTTCGGAAATAGTTTATTGATTTTGCGGGCTGCCTCCAAACCGTCCAGCTCCGGCATGCTAACATCCATGACCACGATGTCCGGCTGGAGCTGCTTGGCGAGAGCAACCGCTTCCCGGCCCGTCTTCGCCTCGCCGCAAACTTCCCAGCCCGGCCGCGAAGTGAGAAGTTGTTTTAGTCCGCGGCGGATGATGTCGTGATCGTCTACAACTAGAATTCGCACCGTCATTGTCCTCAGTCTCAACGCAACCCTGTGAGGCTCTTCTTCGATTTACTAGGCCGGGCGACCCAAATGCCCGAGCGCGTGGTGGTAGGCATTGGCTATGCATTTCGCGTGACCTCCTCAGAGATAATCCGTTCGGCCTTGCAATCCCATACCGTTATTCGTGTAATTTGGCTACGGCAGTTGCTCGTTGGCTCGTTGAATTTCCCGGTCGCCTAAGGATGCTTGCAATCACCCTGCTGGCTCTCACCCAGATCTGTGGCGCTTTGCTGATGCGAGGAAATAAACGGATTCGAGAAATACAAAACCATCTGACCTTGCTATGTGCTCTGCTTATTCGCTTTCAGAAGTTGCTCGTGGAACTTCCCCTTCGTTTTCTTCGTTGAGTTGATATCTTCTTTTGCCAGATCTATTCTGCCCCCTACAAGAAACGGGAGCGGTTCTTACAGCAAAAACCCGACTCCTGGGACTATGGCATCGGCGTACTCTGAGAACCAACAAAGGCTCCGAATACACCTCTCCAAGAGGAGGTGCCTGGTGGAATCCACGTACACTTCTTTGCCCAGCCGAATCAAGAAGCGCACTAAAAACGATCAGCGCACGCCTTGTCGATCGACCCAGCACATCCGTCGGGCCCACACAAAGAAATTGAATACCCTCATCCACAAAACGGACGGGCGAGAGTCCACCCAACCCGATCATTCCGGACAAGCCTCGAGAAGGAAAGGAATGTGACGTTCGGTGTGGCTGGCCCGCCCGGCGGCGTCTTCGCCCGAGGCCAAAGAGAATCCTCCTCGCGAACCCGACTACCACGAATGCTGCCTATCCGTAGGATTCTGTAGGAAAATTCGAATTCGGATGTGAAAAGAATTCCTGCTGTCCTACTTGCCTTGCGCCACCTAAGCAGCCGATAGGGGATAGGGGCCGCGTAAGCTACTGCTCTTCAATAGCATTGAGGACTCGTCGTCATTGTGTTGGAACTGGCCCTTGTCCTGCTCGAACGCTCGTACCCAGTCAAACCGACTAGGAGGTTTTGACGATGAAAGATGCGAAGCGAATCGTTCTTAGCGCTGTATCCAGCCTGGCTCTCGCTGCTACTGTCTGGGCAGCAAACCCACCAGACATGCCAAGGACATGGCAAGACGCCGCCAAAGAGCAAAGCACCAATCAACTGCAATCCGTCAACGGAAAGATTGCCTCGGTTGAGAAAGATTCCTTTACTCTGAGTGTCGCGACAGATCAAACCACTACTCCAGGTCAACAACTCGCGCCGCAGACCAGTACCGCGAAAACGATGACTTTCCTCATCGACAAAAACACGACAGTGGACGGCACACTCAAGGTCGATTCCAACGCGGAGGTCATCTATCGCCAGAATAGCGGCGCCAACGTGGCTGTCAGCGTTAGCGTTACACCCTAACTGGTACTTCGAGCCGATTTGCTATGGGGGCTCTTCAGGAAGAGACTCGCTTCCCAGAGAGCCCCCACTTTTTTCTCGCACTGTATTTCACGGACAATCGAGTCGCCTTGGTTCACACCAACAAATCGAGATACTGCCGATCCATGGCGGCACAACCCTGTGTGCCCGCACGGTTTGGACCTCTCGAGCGGGATTTCGCGCACGCGTTTGCTCCGCACACCGCCGGCGCCTGCGAGACGCAATGAGTTCCTCTGCTTGCCCTTCGGTTGCCAGAAGCAGCTTGGTTCTGACGCGTTTAGGCGAAAACAGCGTGCTACGTGCACACAGCGTTTGGATCTCCAGGGGATCCTGTATGGCCCGGGCGAGAATCCTCCGCTAAAATATCTTGAAGATCGAAGAGAAGGAGCAGGATATGCGAATTGCCCAGGTGGCCCCTTTGTATGAAAGCGTGCCGCCTCATCTTTATGGCGGAACGGAACGCGTGGTGTCGTACCTGACCGAAGAGCTGGTTCGTCAAGGACATGACGTCACCCTCTTCGCGAGCGGCGACTCTGTGACGAAAGCAACTCTCGTCGCTCCGTGCGAAAGATCTCTTCGACTAAGTCCTGATTGCACGGACCCGCTTGCCCATCACGCCATTCTGTATGATGAGGTGATTTTGAGAAAAGACGAATTCGACATTCTGCATTTCCATACCGACTACGCTCATTTTCCTATCAGCAAGAATTTGCACCTTCCTGTCTTGACGACGCTTCACGGGCGCCTCGACCTCCCAGACCTGCTTCCTCTTTACCGGCACTTCTCGCAGATGCCGGTGGTTTCCATTTCCATGGCTCAAAGAGAGCCACTTGACGATGTCCATTGGGTTGGCAACGTCTACCATGGCTTGCCGGCAGAGCTTCATACACTCTGCGAAAAACCGGGCGACTACTTGGCTTTTCTGGGCCGCATCTCGCCTGAGAAACGGCCTGACCGGGCGATTCGCATAGCCGTGCGCGCAGGAATGAAATTGAAAATTGCAGCTAAGATCGATAAGGTCGATCGTGAGTACTTTGACTCGCAGATCAAGCCCCTGCTCCAGCGGCCCGGCGTCGAGTTTATCGGAGAAATCAGTGAGAGTGAAAAGACTTCGTTTCTGGGAGATGCGCTTGCTTTTCTATTTCCAATTGATTGGCCCGAACCGTTTGGTCTCTCGATGATCGAGGCAATGGCTTGCGGTACACCGACGATTGCCTTTAATTGCGGATCAGTTCCCGAAGTCATTGAGGATGGCGTGACTGGTTATATCGTGGAAAGCGAGGAGGAGGCTATTCGCGCGCTCGGCCGTCTGCACAATCTTAGAAGGGAAACTTGCCGCCAGGTTTTCGAAACGAGATTTAGCGCTACGCGGATGGCGGAAGACTACCTGGCAATCTACAGGAGCTTGGCCAGACGGGAAGCGCGCCAGGCGCATCATATCTCTACGGAAACAGATTCTTTACTGATCCCATGAATGCGACAAACAGAGTTGGGGACGTCCTTGCCGTTGACAACGAATACTACGTTCGTGCGACCTCGGGATTAGCCGATCACCGCACCCGGGTATTGAAGTACGGAGACACGTTCGCGGTCTTCAATAGATATGGAGATATCGAAGCTCTTGGCCCGCTGCAATTTGGACTATTCCATTCTGAGAGCAGACACCTTTCGAGAATGGTTCTTTATGTGAATGACAGGCAGCCCATGCTGCTTGGTTCGACAGTGCGCCAAGACACTTCACTTCTGGCGGTTGATCTGACAAATCTGGACGAGCGAAGCGGCCAACCGGGCGCTATGCAGCGGGGAATGGTGCATATCTTCCGTTCGAGCCTGTTGGATCACGCGACCTTTCACCATCTCGTGCGCCTCATCAACTACAGTTCAGAGGAAATACGCATTTCGCTGACGTTGCGCTTCGATGCCGATTTTGCGGATATTTTTGAAGTGCGCGGATCCAAACGAGAGCGGCGCGGCGAAAGATTGCCCGCGCAAATCGCTGAGCAAGAAGTGTTGTTGTCGTATCGAGGGCTGGACAGTGTGGAGAGGCGGACGCGAATCTACTTCTGGCAGGTTCCGGAATCCTTGGGAGCCGATGAGGCGAGTTTCACGTTTGTTCTTGAGCCTAAAGTTGAGCAGAATCTGGTTGTCGATATTTTCTGTGAGCGGAGCGACTCCAAGCCGTCGCCCGGCTCGGAATTGCCCACGCGCCTAAATACCTTTTCGCTTCGCTCGAAAACTCTGCGAGACACGCGCGTCGTAACATCAAGCGACCGCCTTAATGCGTGGATCGCTCGATCGGAATCCGATCTTAGGATGCTTACCGAAGGGAATCCAGAGGGGGAGTATCCCTATGCCGGGGTGCCGTGGTTCAGCACGGTGTTCGGACGCGACGGGATAATCACCGCAATGGAATGTCTTTGGGTTGATCCGAACATGGGCCGCGGAGTGCTCAGTTATCTGGCAGAAACTCAGGCGACAGAAGAAAACGCGGCGCAGGATGCTGAACCGGGGAAGATTATTCACGAGATACGGCGTGGGGAAATGGCGACTCTCGGAGAGGTACCCTTCGGCCGCTATTACGGAAGCGTGGACGCAACTCCGCTGTTTGTAATGCTTGCCGGGGAGTACTTCCAGAGGACGAATGATCAGGTCTTCGTGAAAGAGGTCTGGCCGCACGTTGAAGCGGCGCTCGGCTGGATTGAGCGGTGCGGAGATTCGGACGGCGACGGATACGTGGAGTATCAGCAGAAATCATCGCGCGGGTTGCTGCAACAGGGTTGGAAAGATTCCAACGATTCGATCTTTCACGCAAATGGAAAGATTGCCGAGCCTCCCGTTGCGTTGTGTGAAGTCCAGAGCTATGTGTTTGCGGCGAAACTCGCAGCAGCGCGGCTTTGCTTGGCCATGGGCCTTACAGACCGTGCAGCGAAATTCTCGAAAGAGGCTGAGGCTTTGAAGACGCGCTTCAATGAGGATTTTTGGTGCGAGGAGTTGGGAACATTTGCTCTCGCGCTGGACGGCAGCAAAAAACCGTGCCGCGTGAGCACTTCCAATGCCGGGCATGCTCTTTTCTCGGGTATCGCCACACCGGAGCACGCCCACATCGTCTGCGAGACTCTACTGAACCCCTTCCTTTTTTCCGGCTGGGGCGTGCGTACCGTGAGCGCGACGGAGAAGCGCTACAATCCGATGTCCTACCACAACGGCTCTGTGTGGCCGCACGACAATGCTCTTATCGGGTACGGATTTGCGCGGTACGGGATGCATGAGAAGGCGCTTCAGATATTGACGGCCATGTACGATGCGAGCTCCGAAGTAGATTTGCACCGGCTGCCTGAACTGTTTTGCGGCTTTCACCGGCGGGAGAATGCCGGGGCGCCGATTCTCTATCCGGTGGCGTGTGCGCCTCAAGCATGGGCAGCTGGAGCTGTTTACCTCCTGTTGGGCGCGTGCCTGGGAATGAAGATTGACGCAGGCGAGCGTTATGTCCAATTCGAGAATCCGCAATTGCCAGCTGGAGTCTCCGAGTTGGAGATACGGGGCCTGAAGGTGGAAGAGGCGAGCGCCGATCTGCTGATACGAAGACACTCCCGCGGTATCGATGTGGAAGTGCTTGAGAAGCACGGTCAGCTCGAGGTCACAAAGCGGATTTGAGAGCTGGCTTCGCCAAGTGCTAGCCTAGATCTCCCTCGGATGGTCGCTCGGAATAAAAACCTTGCTGCGTCTAAAGGAGAGACAGACTAGACTCTGGCCCATCCAGAAGTTACCATCCCGCTCTCCCGGGTTTTTGTAAGTGCTGGTTCCAAATAGTTTAGCTTCGATGTAAGTTGCTTAGAATCAACAGTTGCGGGCGATAGGAAGAGGGGGGAGAGTGGACAACTGTCATTGGAGTTGGACTCGTGCGCGGGAATTGGAAGGATTGGACTGAGACTCGGGGGACTGCGGCTGGGGCCGGTTTTGGGTGACCCCTGAGGCTGGGGCGCACTTTCGACTTCAAGAAGTGGGTCGCTTCGCATTCCGACGAACAATTTGAGATTGCCGCGATCACGGCTGCCGAACTCTGGCTTGGAGGGAGAACGGACTACTGGAAAGCGGAGTGCCAAAGCAAAGTAGCAACGTGCAAAGGCCGGTACTTCGCTCAAATAGAGGGCCTAAGCGTGATCGAATCGAAGTAGTTTGCGTGGTGATTCCAAGGATTGGGCACCGGGTTTTAAGGCGCCGCATCCGCAACGGGACACTTAGGTAGTCGCAGGAACTTGGACGGTACTACTTCTTAGTCTTCCTAACGATATGCAGCTTCACTTCTTTACCAGTGACGTCGAGAACGTACGCGTGTTTGCCCTCGATTGCAATTTTCGTTAGCGCATTTACTGCAATATCCGGTGTGTGGCTATCACTGTGCTGGCCCGGTTTGTAGGTATAATCAGCAAAAAAAATCATATCGTCGGTCTCAATCGTGTAGTGCATGGTGGTTTTTTCGCCCCATACTTTCCACGAAACATCGGTTTCCGAAGTAGCTTCTATCTTCGCTGTTTTCCATTCCCGCGTTTTCGCCAGAGACGTAGTCGCGACCAACAGCGTCAACATCAGAAGCCTGAGCTTTTTCATTGGGCCTCCTCTCGGGAGTATATGCCATTCCCATCTCTCCTGCCGGACCGAGACCCGTAGCCGACAGGTAACCGTCAAGAGCAACCCAGAGGGAAGGGGGCCCACGCTCACAAGAACAATAGCGTGAGCCGGACGGGGTAGCGCCCTGAATCAGATGGGCACCCGCCTGAAATCGCCAGACCAGACTATATAACTGGCCTGCGACCCTGGATGACCCGGATCAAAACGACGACGAGAGCCAGTACGAGTAGAATATGAATGAAGCCTCCCAAAGTGAAGGAAGTTACAAGTCCCAAGAACCACAGGATCAGAAGGATCACTGCAAGGGTGATAAGTAAGTCCATTTTGTCCTCCTCATATTCATGAGTGTCCGCCGCGCTTGGTCTTGGAAGACGTGAGCGAGGGATCACAATGATGGAGAGAGAATAGGTGGAGTAGTGGTGATGGACCATCGGAGGAACGGTGTAAAGGTCAAGAGAATTCCGTGTAGCTGCGTGATGTGCGAAGGGCCACTTATGGTGGAGTCGTCTGAATATTGGCGCTTTTTGCGGCGGCGGGAGTCAATCGGGCATTTTCGAGTTTTTGGACGTCGGATTTCAACCGGGCGCGCGCTTTTTCGGAAACCTTTGCGGAGGAGGGAGCTTCCGGAGAGGCAAAGAAGCGCAGGAGTTCGGCGCGCAACTGGGGAGAAGCATTCGCAAAATCATTTTCCGCCAACTGATTAAGCAGCTGGGCACAGGCGTCATCGCCCAGCCGATACTTGCCGCGCTCGGTCACTTCGCCGACATCGAAGTTCTCGTTGGGTAATGTCACTTCTCCATTGCGGAGGTCCGCCAAGAAAGCGCGGTAGCGATCGAGGGTCACGTTGAAACTTTCTTCGAACAGCTTTTCGGTTTGAGGAGTTGGCGTACGAAAGGCGAGAATCCGCAGAGGGCCAACTTTGGGAAGGATGCGGTAGAGAAACGAGAGAAAGGCGTCGCCGAAGCCCGGTTTGCTGTAATCCTTCCCCCACCGCTTTTCGTAGCTGGAACGCGAAATGTTGTATAGAAATTTCTCTCGCGTTACTCCGGGCAAATCCTTCTGGATATCATCCTGCTTTAGCTTCCATGCGATTCTCGTGGCTCTGGGAATGAGCGAGCTGACGGCGTGCCTGTAGGAGTTGATGACGTGCGGCTCGTCTTTGAGAACAGAGGCGAGATCCAGGCCATAGGTCTCCTGAAAGGCACGCTCCAGCAGAGGCGCGGCGACTTCGAAGCCGATAAAGTCGTGGTAGCTGTCGGGAGCATAGCGGCCTTTGGCAACCTCGAGAACGTCAAATCCGAATTCGGTTTTGACGTGCGCAATCGGATTGTCCTCATAGGTCATCACACTGCCGTATTTCTTTTGGAGTTCGGGGTAGAGCATGGGAACGGCCAGGTTGGTGGCCAAGCGATGGCCGCTATTGTCCGCGGCATAGTGCGCCATGGCTCCAATGGCAAAGGCATAGTCGTTTAGATCCTGGGAATCGCGGAGGAGGGCTTCGATAAAATCGCCACTGCGAAAATAGTGGGTAAGATCGCTGAAGAATTTGTTGCCGTGAGGGTAGTAGCCCATGTCCTGGATGATGGCGCCGCCATAGGCGTAGGCGTGGGCTTTGCGCAGATCGTCCGGGGCGGCGCTGGGAAAACGCGCGAGGAGGAGAGGCCGGACGTTGGTATCCCAGGCTGCATCGACGATGGCTTCGTGAGTCAAGACCGAGTAGGCCTCGGAGGGCGAGGGCCATACGAGGCAAAGAGTCATGATGCAGATCAGTGTGCAGCGCAATCGATTCATGGGGCGCACAATAGTTAGTTCCAAACAGATGGTACCAGTCGCGACGAAAAGCACCAGAATTTTTGCGAGCCGAGAGCCAGGCCCGAATGCCAGCAAGCCTGGCCCTTGCCTCTCGCCGTTAGCGGTTAGACTGGCTCGGATCAGGACTGGCCTGCGCCGCGCTTCTTTTCTTTTACGTTTGAGTAGACGTCCGCATCGTGACTGCCTCGGGGCCTTTCTTGTGTTGCTTCTTCGCTGAGGAAGGAGCGCGCAAACTCATCCACCTGTTTCTCGGCTTCCTGCTTCGCGATTCCGTAGCGTTCCTGAATCCTGCCGATCAGTTGATCGCGGCGACCGTGGATTACGGTGAGGTCGTCGTCCGTGAGCTTTCCCCACTTTTCCTTAGCCTTGCCAGAATACTGCTTCCATTTTCCTTCCAGCTGATCCCAGTTCATCGGAGTCTCCTAATTTTTAGTTTTTCCGTAGTGCATACCTGTTCGGCCTTGCGCCAGCCGGGAAGCGTGCCAAACCCAACAGGGCAAGATAAGCACGCTAGGAGAACAGCGTACATACCGAGAAACACTGAAAGTGGGAGGAAAGGGGGAGCAATGGACGAAACTCCAAGGGGACTACAGGATTCATGGGAGAGCGATAGGGGTTCCACGGTATGGAAG
>Ga0210398_10000347_pt1 | contig 54708 bp, 82 predicted proteins | sample IncBWC4OmetaG_FD_161047 | JGI IMG/M metagenome (GOLD analysis project Ga0210398, IMG submission 161047) | Forest soil microbial communities from Barre Woods Harvard Forest LTER site, Petersham, Massachusetts, United States - Inc-BW-C-4-O | ecosystem: Environmental > Terrestrial > Soil >...
ACGGCTACGGCGACGGCTCCGGCGACGGCTCCGGCTCCGGCGACGGCTACGGCGACGGCTCCGGCTACGGCGACGGCTACGGCGACGGCTCCGGCTCCGGCTCCGGCTCCGGCGACGGCTCCGGCGACGGCTCCGGCTCCGGCGACGGCTCCGGCTCCGGCGACGGCTAAACGTAGAAAAGGATTATGACCGCCTATACCCCATCCAAAACCCGCATTCTCCGCGAATGCAAAAAGCTCTGGGCCGAGAACCAGACGATACCGTGGAGTGAAGTTCCCCAGTCCACCAGAGACCGCGTTCGCAAGACCGCTATCCGGCATCTTGTCGAGGTTGAACAAGCGCGGAGAGGCGGGAGGAAGTGAACTACGCCCCCGTTTCGGTGGGTCAGAAGTGACCGGAAATGCCGAAGCGATACTGCGGGCCAGCGAATCCCGTCCACGTTTCAACATCCGCAGCCAGTTGCAGGCTTCGAGGCTGATACCATGCGGTCGCTGGCGTTGAACGCTTCCAAATCGTTACAGCCAAGCCCGCACCCGTGATGGCGGTTGCTTGGTCGTTATTGTCCCGAATCAATCCTGGCACATTGAAGTTTCCCACCCGCGCACCGCTCACCGGCACGCCAATGCCAGCGTAAGCAATTGGCGACAATGTGAGCCAACTGGTGACTGAAATGGGTGCTTCAAGGCTGACATTGCCGGAGGGCATCCAAAAACCGCCGTCCACCCAGTCAAGGCGCGTCCCGGCCAAGACGTTGAATGTTCCGAACAGATTCGTCGTGACCGGAGCGAATACGCCCACGCCGCCACCCCAATGCGATTGCAGGGACGGAGCGTAAAGCGCGTAGCTGACGCCGAACCAGTTGGTCGTCTTGACCGCGTCCCAGATTTGGGCCAATCCACCGGCAAAGGTGGGCACAGGCGCATTTGTGGCCGTGACCGTGTTCGTGTTGGTTTGGGAGAGCGCGGAGAAGGCGAGAACGGACGACAACAGGATGGCCGAAATTTGTTTCATCAGAAAGTGATAAATCCATGGCCGACCAAGCTCAAGAGAAAATTGATGACCAGAATCGCCCCAATGAGGATAAAAAATCCCACCCAAACGGTCAGGACGATGGCGGGCACGCCCATCTTTTTGAAAATCCAATCGCCGAGCCACCACACAATTGCGAGGCACACGGCGATAATCAGGATGAAGAAAACGCTGTGGATGAGGCCGGTCCCGCCTCCCATCGTCACGACTTCTGCTAAAAGAGCATTCATGGCATCAGTTTAATGTTTTGGTGCGAGATTGGTATGGGGTGAAACCCTACGTCTTTGGCGTCCCCGGCACGGTTGGCGGGGTTGGTAAGCGTTTATCCAACCCCTTTTCGGCAAGTATGTCCGCGAGGTCGTCAACATGCAGGCAATCGCACATGCACGCCACGGTGTCGTTGGTGAGCGGCGCAATGCCACCATTGCAGTAATCGTTGCCGGGCGTCGCACTGTGGAGAACCCCAAAGCACACGACTTTGGCATCCTCCATGCCGAGTTTCACGATTTTGTCGCCGTTCTTTGCTTCTCTGCCGTTTCTGTAGTGCATAATGTTGGGCTATGGTTTTGGATTTGGAGTTACCGGCGCGGCGGGCGTCGGGATGATTGCAGGCGCGGGCAGCATGGCCCGCACACTGGCCATCAAAGGCGGGGTGGGAGTCCCGCCAGCGTCCACGATTGCGCCCGCTTGGATGGCCGCTGACGCATCGTTTGACCAAAGGTGGGAGAATATCGCTCCGAACACTCCGAGAGCCACAGCGACGGCTGTGAGCGTAATAGTGAGCCATTTTGGGCCGCTTGAAAGGAGTGTCAGGCCACCGCTGCCGCCGAGAGCGTATGCGCCTGCCGTGAGAGCCGAACCGAGGTTGCGCTTCGTCTGACTGTCCATGCCTTCACCCTTGCAGAACCGGGCGGGGTTGGCAAGAAAATTGTTGACGCCGGGGCGGGAAGATGCTCTGATAGACGTGAAGACAATCACGTCCGGGCGCAGTTCCCGCTCCCGGCCCCGCGCGAGAGTTAACGTTTTGCGCGAGAGAAAAACAGCCGCCGCTCTGATACAGCGCGCGGCCTTTTGTCTTACCGTCACCAAAATCATGAAACGAGAAATCAAATTTAATAATGCCGAGCAGAACATGATTCGCTCATCCATGTCAAAACACGCGAAGCGATGGCGACGCGCGAACTATTGGACGCGGGTAATGATTAAACTTTATCCACTTGAGCAATGGGACTACTTCGGGTGGCGTTAGCCTCCAAAATGAACTGTCGCTATTGCTCAAATTGGATTGACGGCCCGGTAGCAACCACGCTCGCGTATTGGAATCAAACGCCGGATGCCTGCCATCCCGAATGCAAGACTGATGGCGAGAAACGGGAGGCGTTTGAATGCCAGTTGCTCGATGCCGACTGCAATGACTGCAAATATTTTCGCCGTGGTTACAATGTCCAACGCTGGCTCTCGACGATGATTGATAAAAAGCCCGCTTGGGTACTCACGAATATGGGAATCAATCGCGGCATCTGCAATAAATTCAATAAACCAACCGAAGCGTTTCCACACATGAGCACAGGAAGGGCGTGCTTTGAGCATCGCAAACCGAGCTAATGGTTCGGCAACTGCTTCTCCATCTCCGCGACTTTGGCCTTCAACTCCTTGATTTCAGTCCATTGCCGCGAAACCTGAATCGGCAGGTAAACATACACGGCGACCGCGCTCAGAATCGCGCCAGCGGCAACGATGATTCCAAGAATTGTGCCGACGCGCGACAACGACCATCGCCGAACCATTTTTGGATGGTGCGCTTTCACTTCACCGGCTCAACATATTTCGGCATTTTCAACTTGTGCGTGCAAACCGCGTTGATGATTCCCGCCAGCAACCGCTCGCCTTTCGCCAGGGATTCGTCCTTTTCAAGCAACGAGCACATTTCCCGCAGTTTATCCCACTCGTCCCGGGTCAATTCGTAGCCACGGTCTGTGTACGTGCGTAGGTACTTTTCCAGCATCGCGTCGAGTTCGGGAGTGTGCGGAGAGTGCAAGATTTCGGCCGCTTTCTGAGCCAGCAACGAGACGATGGTTTCAACCTTGGTGAGCCGTTGCGAGGTCGAGAAAGCCCACGCCAACATGCCTCCAGTGCACATGCCGAGGCCGGTCAGGATGAAACCGAAAATCCATAGAATAACGTCCTTGTCCATTATTTGTTGGTCGCCTGAACCGCAAGCGGTTGATTCGGCCAGTAAATATACCATGCCCTGCACATTGTCGTGATGTCCGTGAACGTTGTGCCGTTCGTGAACACGCCCACAATCGAATAATTGTCCCACAGATTAGATGACCGCATCACGAGCACGTACGGATAATTCGACGGGACACTGACGCTCACGGTCACGCGATTCGTGTACAGAACGACAAGAGGTGGATTGGTCTGCACCGGAACAGCCGTTGGCAGCGTTGGCCGATTCGTAAGGCCAGCAGGCGGCGCGGGCGGTTGCGCGCAGCACCACACGGCGAAGAACGCAGCCAAGATGGTCACGGAAGCCTTCATTGCACGGTGAATGTTCCGCCGAGTGTATAGCTGCCAGTGAAGGTGAAAATGGTTGTTGTGGCGTTATACGCCCCCATCGTCCACGGGCCGGTTGTGGGACGGGCATTGCCGAGAATGTCGCTTGTGATGCCCGGCAGACCGGATGAGGTAAGGTTTGCGCCAGCGCCAATCGCAGGACTCCCGGATTGCAATTGGAGGTTGTTATTCTGCTGGTTGATGGTATTGATATAATTCGTGGCCACGTAAAGCGGATTGCCGAACTTACCGTGCGTTTCCCATCCGAACAATACCTGCATACCCGCCAAACCGAATTGCCCCCAAGTGTTCGCAACATTTCCGTTGAAAAATCCCGCCGTGTCATTGGGAACAGTCGAGATAAACGTGTTGTAACTTAGGTAACAGTTGTAATCGAATTTGAAACCGGACGCGACATTGGTGCTCGATGACGTGACGGTAATCAGGTAATTCGCACCACTGCCGCCCATCGTATCCACGAGCACGTTGTTCTCCATGTCAATGTTGACGCCGGAAGCGAACTGTCCGGTCTGATTGAATCCAAATATGCCGATTGGCGGCGAGAAGTCGGTCAGGAAAGAGTTGTTCAGGATACGCCAATATGTGTTGGGGATGTCCCCCGGATAATCTGTGAGCAACCCAAGCATCCCGTCTCCGGTGGGCGGGAAGTTGCAGACGTTATTATAGAAATTGATGTTCTCACCCTCACCAATACGAATTACATCGGAGAGGGCGGAGTTTTGATTCGTGACCCAGATGAGATTGTTGTAAAAATCAATGTTCGTCCCGTCGAGATAAAGCACCGTCCCGTTGGCGGCGTAATCAATCAGGATGTCGCAATGCGGAGCGCTGTATCCAGTCCAATACGCCGCGCTGTACTGCCATGACGTGTTGTAAAATTGGTTTCCATAGAAGAAGGCATTGTTTCGGGAGCATCCCGTTGTCGTCGTGTAGGCGATGCACCAGACGATGAAATCGTGGAAGCGCGAGTTGCAAACCGTGGTATTGCTTAACCAAGCGTTGCCGAGCAGTTGAACCGGGACTGCCACTTTGGTAAACTCGCAATTCGTGATGACGATATTCGTGCCGTCCAAACAGGATAATCCCACCCCTGAAATGCTGGTCAAATCCATCGGCTTCGTGTTCGTGAAATAGCCGATGTTGTGAACGTAATCGTTATTCAGCGTGACATTGTAAAACTGCGCGGATGTGGCCACGAAACCGCCATAGACGCTTGGCACAGCCGAACCCCGGTCAACGACGTTTGTGATTGCCCCACCCACCGGCCCACCGTCGAATCCTTGAATCAGGATATTGCTCAGAGCGACCGATGAGCCCTGAAAAGCGTTCATCACGTAAACACTTCCCGTGGCGGGATTAAGCACGGTGTAATCCTCCTGAATATTCGCCCTGCCTGTGCCCCACGTTCCGGCAGTGTTACCATCGTAGATGTTTGGGGTGGACGGAGACGGCCCAGACATGAGAGCGATGCCGCCAGACGCCCCGCCACTCAGGATGTAGCTTTCGCCGCCCTTGAAAATTACAGTGTCGCCGCTCAGGGTTTTTCCAGCAGGAACAGATGTCGCATCCGGGTCTCCGGGGCAATGTGCCCAAGAGGTTGCCGTGCTCGTTCCATTGTTGCCGTCGCTGCCCGAAACAATCGAGACATAATACGTCGCCCCGCTCGCCGAGAGCGAGAGCGCACAACAAAGGATGGAGAGGATGCGGGTCATTGGTTCAAGGCGCGGTCTGTCCATATTCCAAGGTCAACCGTTGGAGAGCCTGTGCCGCCGATTGTGGCCGTCATCGTGAGAGACTTTGAAGCACCAAGAGTGAAATTAAAAGAATCAGGAACTGTTAAAGTCAAATCCAACGGGCCAGTCGCCGCCGTGCTCAACGCGCTGAAAGGGGTTATCGTGTAGGCTTGGCCGAAATCGTTCGTGCCGGCGATGGCGATGGTGAAAGTCCCCGCAGCGGCAGCCACCAATACCGAGGCATTGTAATGGACAGTGCCGCGAATTGTGTTGGCTGTGGAGTTTGTGAATAAAAGAGTACTCGCCACGTTTCCGGTGACGTTGGTGTTGACGTAGAGGCCAACGACTTGTTCTTCGCTATTCCCTACGCTGGTGACACCAAATTGATTAAATCCATTCGTGACCGTAATTGAGCCTGTGGTGACTGCTCCCGTTGCGCCTATAATCATCGCCGCTCCGCCGTAATTTCCTGCGCCGCTTGATGACATAGACACTCCACCCAGCCCCATTCCACCAGTAAAGTCCGTTTTAAACTGCATATTCTGGCTAAACCCCCCAGTGCCAGTGGTGATTGTGAAAAACTGAATGCTACCATTGATGAACTGAAACGCTTCGGCGTAGCCCGATTGCAGTCGAGTATATCCACCATTATAATATGCGTTTTCTGCAAGGAAACCGTTGTTGAACGCATACGGCTGAATTAAAAAAGACCCGAATTTTGCCGTGTATGACGATGTGTTATACGTCTCGCCCGTGAAAAGTCCGTTCTCGGTCAGCGAACTTCCAAACCCAACTGCACCGTTTACCAGTAGCGTGCTGGAATTGGAAATGGCCGCTGAAAAATTATCAGCGTTGGGTGAACCATTAAGAAACGGCACATTGCTGCTCAACCTCGCATCCGCCACCGTTCCGCTGCTCAACTGCGAGGCGTTGTTGGTGTTGACGTAGGCGCTCACCGCAACCGTTGCATTGCCGCCGCTCGGAGTGACTGTGATTCCGGTTCCGGCGAGGATGTTGCTTGCCGCACCGAGCGCATTCAATTGCGTCTGAATGGCGCTCGTGACGCCGTGAACATAGGAAAGCTCAGTGGAAGTTGTGACACTCGATGCCAATGCCTGATTCGCGTTGGCAACAAGCGCGGTGGACGGGGTGAGCGTCGTATTCGTGATAGCATCAGCGACCACGGTGATGACGACTCCATTAGACAGGTATATCAGAGTGTTATTGGTCAACAGCCAACCCGAGCCAGTTGAGTTGTTGGTGAGCGAGAATCCACCCGGCCCAGAGCCAGTGCCGCTCAAAGCGCCGGAAAATGTTCCGGTCGTGCCGATGATAGGGATTGCCGTGCCGTCCGTGTTGGTCGTGTAACGATTAGGCCGAATCGGTTGGGCAAATGCTCCAAAAGATACGAGACAACAAATCAAAATCAGCGTTTTCATAATTAACTCCCGGCGACTTCGTACCATCCTGTGTTCCCGTTTCCGCTCGCTTTCACCCAAAAATTGACAGCGTTCGGGTTGGTAACATCTGCGTAAGGCGTGCCCGGAGAGGCCGTCACGACACCTTGAGGGCTTCCAGTGCCATACAGTCCACCGCCGCTCGCGTTGACGGTGACAGTGCCAGTCCCGCCAGAAGGTGAAACGGTTATGTTAGTGCCCGCCACAATTTGAGAAACGCCGCCTCCGCCGCCGCCGCCATTGGACGCCGCGTAGAGCAACGCCATTTTCAAGTCCCGCGTGGACATGGCATCGTACCCGGCCTGAACAGCCGCCGTCATCAAGGTTTGTGCGGATTGTGGCATTTATGGGCGAGCGTACATTTTAAGCCGCCAGTTGTTGAAAGAGGTTGGGTTGTCATTTCCACCAGCGGGGAGAGACACTACGATATCAATTTCGTTACCGAGCGGGGGGGATTTTGAACAAGAAACGTAAACATTCGTGGCGTCCGCCCACACTCCGAATGCGTTATTGCTTGCCGACCCGTCAAACCAGTCCGTGAACTCCACTTCCTGGCCGACCACAAAGCCGGACTGGGCATCGTTAGAAACGCACACCAACACGGCGGTCTTCCACGATGGAGTTGTCCCAAGGCCGTGCGCGGCTGACCACGCGCCTTGATTCAGCGTGAATAGTGCGCTGGTGAAAAGAACAGCAGAAACCGTAACCGCCCCAGTGCCTCCAACGGGAGACACTCCAATGCCGGTTCCGGCGACAACTTGTGAGACTCCAAATCCAGTCCCGCCGTTGGAAGCGGCGTATAATATCGCCATCTTCAAGGCGCGGTCATCCATCTTATCGTATCCGGCAGATACGGCAGCGGCTAAAAGCGTTGATGCGTTTTGTGCCATGAATTATGGAGCGAGAACCACCAGCAAGCACTGGTCAAGCTGGCGGTCGTCTAGCTTTTCGTATCCTTGAGCGATTGCGCCTGTTATCGCCTGCTGTCCGGTCAGACCAGCATTCGTGCCGTAAAGACCGGCCAAACAAAGGAGAATGCCACGGTCATCCAGGGTCGGGTAGCCGAGGTTGGCTATCATGTTTTCGAGTGTCTGCGCGGAGTCAGCCATAAAAGGGCTTCCCGCGCCGTTACACTCCTAGCAGGGAGAGACTATAACGCAGGAAAAAGTAAAACAGTCGCAATGTTTGCTCTGGCGTCTCGCGCATCGTCCCGCATTCCTTGATGATGGTGTTCACGTCCGTCGTGAGCGCGTTGTCGAGTCCGTACGCGGTGTTCCACAGAATCGCGGCGTCCATCTTGGCGAAAATCCAGCCCGGCTGCATCCCGGTGAAGGAAAATCCACCCGTGAACGTGGTTGCGTCAATCCGCAACTGCTTGTGGTTCGTGCGATAATCCGTCCCGCCTTTGCTGTTCAACTCGTGAATCAGGCAGATGACAGCAAACGCCACGGTTTGCAAATTGTCTAGATTTTGGAGCGCGGCGATGTTCGCCTTGAGATTTGCCGCATCCGTTATCTTGACCGGGCTTGATAACGCCGAATATGGAATGAGTGTTTGCGACATATAATTAGTTAATCTGCGCCTTCACTATCGTCTTTTCTGGGCGACAATTCCTCGCGGGCCATTGAATCCCAGTCGCTCATGTCGCCGCCTTCCGGCATCTCAAAATATCCCGTCGTGCCATTGTCACCCATGTCTTCCGTGACGCAAAACGTCAGCTTGTCGCCCTTCTTTGGCTTTGAACCGGGCGGCGTGACATCGGGCGGCAACGTGACCACATTTTTGTCCGACAAATCCTGCTCGGGCTGCTCCATTTCCGGCGCAGTCGCGGTTGCCCCCGCATCCCCGGATTCCGGCATGTCTTGGTCGTCAGCCATAGTTTAAAGACGGCGCGGTGGGTGTTGAATCCACCGCGCTTTGCAGAACGATTAATCCTCAGGCGGTAGCGACCAAGCCGGAGGATTATATTCTCCGCACATCTGCGCGTACGCCAGCACGCTCTGGTAATCGCCAGCGGCGGGCGCATTCGGCGCTGTGTTCGTGCGAGGCACGCGCAAGAACGGTTGAGCTTCGCGCATGGCGAGAATGACGCGCTCGGTTTCAGGATAAATCGTCTGAATGCCGAGGTCATATTCGCCGAGCCAATAGCCCATGTTTTTCTTGTCGTTGTTGTAATTGCACGACACGCCCGTATTCGGGTCAACGGCGGTGAAGAAATCCGGGGATTTCCACGACCACTTGCCCATGAACGACCGCGCCAAGCCGAACTTCATATCCGGGTTGACGCTGGTGATGTCGCCGACGTAAATCGTCCGGGCTTCGCGATTGTAAACGTGGAACATGGCAATCGGCGCGTTCTTCCAGTCTGTCGAATAGACGGGCTTGATGCCGAATGTCGCGGGCACGTTTTGATACGCTTGGACTTGCTCAATCCAGATTGCGCCAGGCAACGAATTGCCGTTGAAATCCACGCCGTCGAGGTCGGCGCGGAAACGGAATCGCAACTGCTCCTTTTCCTCCTTGAACAGCCAGTCGCCGCAGCCCGACGTGACGCCGAAGCTGTAGAATGCGCCGCCTTTGGAGAAGTCAGCCGCAGAATACATCTGGGTCAAGGCCGGGTTGGCGTTCATCAAAGACCGGCGCGTGGTCGCGTCAACCGTGATGGAGAACTTGCCGCTGACGAGCCATTCCTTGTCGTGATACCCTTGAGCCGCCAAGTCCTCCTGCATGTTGGCCAGATATTCCATCGTCAACTTGCTGAGATTGGTGGCCAGCAACGCCGTGGTCGTGATGCCGATGGCTGACAGTTCCAAGTTGGCGTTCAGATTCACCATCAGCGTGTTTTGAGAGCCGACTTTGGATTGTCCTCGCGACACCGCGAACATGTTCGGCGTAATGTCAATGGCCACGGGATTGTTGTTGGAATCCTGCACGCCGCCGAGGAACAGGCCCGCCGCCTGAGCGATTGTGCCCGCCTTTTGCAAAACGAGCGTGCGAAGAAACCCGGAACAAATGTACTCGGGCAATTCCTGATAACCCGCCGCAATCTGGGCGAGCTTTTGGATGCCCTCCTCGATGGTGTTCAACTGGTCAATGCAAAACACCGGGGTCTGGTAATCCACTCGATACCGCTCGAATTTGATTTGGTCAACGCCGTGGGCGATGTAATTACGCTGCGTGGCGCACGGTGTCGAGAGGCACGGGTCAGCCGTGTATTGCGGCCAGAGATTCGGGTCGTTGGGCCGGGCGACGTACGTGCGCTCGTGGAAAAGCTGCGTGCCCATGAAGGACGGCCACGTTTCCGTCTTGTACATGCCGGTGTAGATGTACGTGATGGGCTTGCGGTCTTTCGCAATCTTTTTTACCCAATCGTAAGGCCTTGTACCTAAGAGACTGTTGAAAGCTTGGCATTGGCTGGAATTGAGCGGCACGATTAATCCTTTCCTTCTACGGTTAAATTGTTACTGGCGTTTTGGCCCATAATATTTCGCGTTTTTGCGTGTGCGTGTTTCGGGTGTTTCGCGGCGACGGGAATTTCCGCTACGTCGAAGTCTCCACTTGGAGGCGGGGGCTATCCGCTATAAGCCTCTGCGTTTGCGAACGCTTGATGTCCTACGAATGGAGCAATACGCAGTTTGCGTAAGTTTAGCTATTGAAAAAAGTCCTTGTGTCTGCTTGTGACCCGTGCTAGTGGTTTCCCAATGGCGTTCAGCGATGACCTGAGAAAGTGGCGCGGCAAGTTGCTTCAAAAAGAAGCGGCGGATGTTTTGAAAGTGCCACTGGACACCTACCGCGCATGGGAACACGGCCAGAGCGAGCCGTCAGAAGCCCCGAACAAGGCCGAGATTCTGAGGCGGATGACAGAGAATATTTCCCGTGCAACAAAATGAACACCTGCAAAACATGCAGATGGTGGAATGCCGACACTATTCCTGATACCGACCACAGAGTATGCAAACATCCGAAGATGGGTTGTGAATGGAAAGAAAAGGACACGCTCGCAAGTATTTGGGACGACATCCGAATTTTCACCGGCCCCGACTTCGGGTGCATCCATTACGAGGAAAAGAAATGAGGCTTAAATCCAAAATGGGTCGTCCTAGACTCGAAGCGAAAAACAAGCACACCTGTTATTTTGGGGTGTTTCTAAAACCGTCCGAAGCCCTAAATCTAAGAGCGGCTATCAAGCACTCAGGATTAAGAGAGTCGCAATATATTCGCAAATGTCTGGTCGATGCTGGACTTGGATTGTCGCTCGAATGGCTTATTAAACGAGACCCAACATCCAGAGCTGAGGATGCGGTTTGTTTTGGCGTGGACAAATGGATAAAACCGCCGTGGATACCGCCTTTGAGAGCGGGCACGTGGGTTAAACACATACGCAAATGACTTGCATTCATCACGAACCAAAATGACCAAGCTCCACATCTGTCTCGGTCGCAACGGAGATATTCTGAACATCCTTTCGTTTCTCTGGCACGACGCGCAAACCGGAGAAAAGCCGCGCCTCATGGTCGCCGCCGAATGCTCTCCGCTCATGGAAGGCGTGAGTTACGTGGACACCGTGATTTACAACGGGCCGCACTACGAGATTCTGAAAGCCATTGAGCAGGCGAAAGGCATGGCCGATGAAGTGATTGTGTGCCAGACCAAAGGCCCAAAGGAGGCGATGCCGGAACTGGCCAAGATGCACAAGGGCAAACGACCGGCCAGCAACTTTTGCAAGGAATCATGGCAGATGGCGGGGCGATTGCCGGAGTGGGGCAATCTTTACCCGCTGATATTCGACAAACGCGACAAGGAACGCGAGGCGCGGCTCGTTGACAAATACGGCTTCAAGAAAAAAGGCAGGCCGACAATTCTGCTGGCGATGAACAGCGTTTCCAGTCCGTTCCCGTATCCTGATTTGCTGAAATTGGTTGTCGAGACGGCGGGAGCGCGTTGTCAGGCCAGAGTCGTTGAAATCAAAAACGACGCCGAACGCATTCAAGACGTGATTGCGCTGTATGAGCAGAATGTTGTGTGCCTCGTGGCGATTGACTCCGCGCTGTTGCATCTGGCGTGGGCAGTCCCAAAGATGCCGGTGATTGCGCTGGCGCAGGACACGCCGACATATTGGCACGGGAGCGCGTGGAAACCCAACATGACATTTTATTGTCGGTATCACGATTTTCCGTCGAGAGCGGGTGCGATGGTGGAAAAGATTCGGCAACTGCGTGCGGGTGAAATCCTCGCGGACACAGCGATGCTCCAATGTTGGAGCGAATACGAGGCCAAACGCACGGAGAAACCGATTGGTGAAGGACTGGCATTCACGACCGGCATCTGTTCTCGAGACAGCGTGACGTTGAAACTGTCGGAAGCCCGCGTGCCGTATCTCAAGGATTGCCTGAACATGGCGATTCAAAAAGCGCATTCGGACGAAACGCTGATTGTACTGCATCGGCCAGACACGATGATTGACGTGAAGGAATTCACGGTAAAACCCCCGTTTTACTGCTATCGGATGTCGCTCCCAAACAACGAAAGGAAAGCAATAGCGGAGTTTAGTCCGATAGCAGACTTGTTTTGCGCCAGTCGCAGATGGTGGAAAAGCATCATGCCGGAAATACCCGACGTGTTGCTCACCCGAGATTTCGTTTGGAGTCAATGCTTGTGGGCCGCGTTCAAGAAATGCGAGGCGCGTGACGCCACTGGCATCTCGTTCAGGGTCAAGAAAGAACCAATACCGGGCACATTGGGCGCGGCGGGAAGATACAACCAGGCGCAATGCGCGGCGTATCTCAAGAGCAACCGCATTTATTCGCGTTACCCGAAAGTGACGGAGCAATGCGCGTCGGTAGTCATCAAAGGATTGCCGCCATTCGCCTATAACCCGTCGCTTCTGCGATGGAAGGACGGGTTTTTAATGACGTACCGTTATCACTTCGATGATACGCGCAACACCAAGCTCGGGATTGCGGAACTCGATTCGGGATTTGCCGTCTTGCGCCACGGCGCGATGCCGCTGACATCGGAAGCGCAGAGCTACGAGGATGCGCGACTGTTCTCGCTTCACGGCGAAGTCTGGTTTTCGTGGACGGAAGCAAAGGACGTGAACACAGCAAGCCCGACTTGCGTTGTCAAATACGCCCAACTTGAGGAAGTGCCGTTATACAAGAAGCAGCCCGAGCGATGGGTCATCAGCCGCGTGTACCAGATAGCAAGCGGTGCGAACGACTGGACGACGATGCAAAAGAACTGGGTGTTCTTCGAGTCCGACGAAAACCTGTTTTGCATCTATCGTTCGATACCGCTTTTGGTGGTCTGGCAGGTTCAAGGCGAGAAGGTGATTGCCGAGCATAACCAGCCGGGGGTGCAATGGCCGTATGGCGACATTCGCGGCGGCGGCGTCATCGCTATAGACGGAAAGCTCTTGCGCCTGTTTCACTCACCGTTGGACAATGACCCGTCCACGAACCGGCAACGGCGTTATTTCATTGGGGCGGCGGTGATGGAATACAAACCGCCGTTTACAACATTGGGCGTGACGAAACACCCGATTATTTACGGAAGCGAGATTGACAGCCTGAGTCCGGGAGAACGGAAATCCTGCAAACACTTCAAGCCGTCCGTGGCGATTCCCTACGGGTTGATTGACGACGGGGAGAGCGTGCTGGCGGCGATTGGCGTCAACGATTCGTCGTGTGTCGTGTCGAGAATTCCAAAGAGCAAATTACCTCTATGAGCGCACAAGGCGTCCACAAAATAACCGCCGAGTTCGAGGCCGAGCTTTGCCGGTACTTGAATGCTCCCTTTGCGGTCGCCGTGGATAATGCGAGCAACGCACTATTTTTGTGCCTGATGCGAGAAATCGCAACCGGCAGGCTGTCGAGAGGCGATGAGATTTGGATTCCACGACACACGTATGTATCCGTGCCATGCGAGATAATTCTTGCGGGCTTAAAAGTGCGCTGGCTTAACAAGCCGTCCCCCATGTTGACGGGAGAATACAAATTGAAGCCTTCCCGAGTGTGGGATTCGGCATTACGATTCACGTCGAACATGTGGCGATTGGGGCAACTTCAATGCGTTTCCTTCACCGGCCCTAATAAACACCTAAAACTTGGGAAGGGCGGAGCAATCCTTTGCGATTCTTCGGCTGACGCTGAATGGTTCAAACGCGCTCGCAACTCGGGACGCGGTGAATGCAGTTATCACGATGACACGTTCACCATGATTGGCCGCAACTGCTACATGCACCCGTCCGTGGCCGCGCTCGGGTTGCAACTCATGGGCCAATTTTATCATCTCGACGGGAGCAAAAAGCAGATGCCGGACATCAGCTTGCCGTATCCTGACCTTAGCAAATTTCCAATCTACACCCAATGAGCCAACTCGTCATCATAGGCAGCGGCGGTCACGCGGGCGTCGTGATTGACGCCATCAATTATTGGAATTATTGGAAAGATGGCCGCTACACGCCTCGCCTTGTAATCGTGGACGATACTTTAGAGCCGGGACAAATGCGGCACGGACGCATTGTTTCTCGCACCGGAAACATCACTTACCCTGACCTTTGTGAAGTGTTCATCGCAATTGGGGACAATGCGGTACGTGAGAGAATATCAGCAGAATGGTCATTCGTTTACACGAACGTAATTCATCCCAAATCGGATGTGAGGACTCCCATCCTCACTCGCGGCAACTACATCGGAGCGAACGCAGTCATAAATCCCGGTTGTCGCGTCGGCAATTTCTGCATTATCAACACCGGCGCGATTCTTGAACATGACAGCAGCATCGGGGATTTTTCATCGCTCGCACCCGGCGTCGTCACCGGCGGTCGGGTAAAGATTGGAGACAGGACGGCCATCGGTCTTGGCGCGATGATTCGGGACGGCGTGACCATTGGAAATAATTGCAGCATTGGCATGGGGGCGGTTGTGTTGGATGACATCCCGGACAATTCGACAGCGTGGGGGAATCCGGCAAGGATACAGAAATGAAAATCGGCAACTACAACATCCGCGCTTTCTGCGTCACCGTTCAGGAAATGCCTGAGCGCTGGGAGTTTATTTCAAAACACTTCAAAGATGTTGGATTCGAGTGCGAACCGTTTAACGGAATTAGCGCAGAAGCCTCAGGACTTCGCACGACTCACCCGTATGAGCGAGACGCCCCCGGCAGCGGTTGGAACATCGGAAAACGCCCCGTGGCGTGCTGGTTGTCGTTCTACATGCTTTGGAGCGCCCTCAATTTGCTGGACGACGAATATTTCCTCACAGTTGAATGGGATTGCAAAATGCCGACTTACTGGAAACAGCGCACCGAAGACGCGCTGCGAGACGTTCCAAGAGATTTCGACATGCTTCTGCTCGGGTCATGTTGCTGCAAAGACAGGCCCACGACTCACGTTGCCGGAAATGTCTATGAAGTGAAGTATCCCCAGTGTGGACATGCGACGATTATCGCCAAGAAAGCGTTGCCGACGATTCTGGCGACGCAGCGCAAAGTGTACGCCCCGCTCGATATTTCCTTGATGCTCCACACGATGCCGTTGCTCAAGGTTTACACCGTGCTCCCGCGCATCGCAGACCAATTTGACACTCAACTCCCTCAATGATATAACCACAATCACATGAATACTTCTGATTCCATTAACGAATTGTTTGAAGGCGGGATTCTCGGAATGAACATCGGCAGACCGCCAGCCGGTCAAGGCAGCGCAAAATATTTCATCAACGCCGGGCAGGGCGTCCCGACCGGTGACGTTGGAAATCACATGCAGATTCAGCATCAAGTCGTCGGCGAAAGCATCCCGGAATGCCTTGAGAAGCTGAGAAAGCAGGTCGAACAAGCCGCCGAACTCAAAACCGAACCCACGGGCATCATACGGATGCCGAACCCGAACGGAAGGGGATGACATGACCTCTGCGAAAAAACTCGTTTGGGCAAACAAAGAATTGCGGGAATGGTGGGTCGGGGTCGCCACTCATCCTTACTTCAATCAAGTGTGGGTGCTGGCCAAAGCCGATTTGTTCGACCAGGACATCCCGAACGAACAATTCAAGGGTGCGAAACTCATCATGGACACGTTGCAGGAATTCGCCGCGCCCGAAGGCGCATCAGCCGAAGTGCCGTCGCCGGGAATTGTCCATGTCCTGCCCAATCCGCGAGTAAAGAAAGAGAAAACCGTCGCAGCAACGGACTGATTTATGCCAGAAACCACACTCCAAGTTCCCGCATCGGCAACGCCTATGGGCGGCACGGTAACGACCGAAACCGCGTCACCGGCGCAAAATGCGCCCGGCTCATCCACGACCGATACATCCACGAACAAAGACGGCGGCATTGACGTTGGCGCATGGGACAAGCTCGTGGAACGCGAGGGCGGCAAACCCGATGCCGAGCCGGAAGCCAAGGCTGATAAACCGGCCTCAAAGGCGGCAGACAAACCCAAACCCGCCGAGGCGAAGAAACCGGAGTCCAAGAAACCAGAGGAAAAACCCAAGCTGGAGGATAAGGCCGAAACAAAACCAGAGGATAAGCCAGTCGAAAAAAAGGTGGGCGCACCCGGCGAACAAAACTGGCAGGCGGGCCCGAAACAACTCCGCGAGCGCAAGGAGCAGCTTGAGAAGGAGCTTGGCGAGTCCACCCAGACCATAAACGACCTCAAGACCAAAATTGCGGACTGGGAGAAACGCGGCAAGGATACCGAGGGCTTGCTGGCTCAACTCGACGCCGAGCGCAAGGAAAAGGAAGCGATTCTTGCCGAGAACCGGATGCTCAAGCAGGAATCATCGCCCGAATTCAAGGAGAAGTACGACAAGCCGTTTGAAAGGCAGGTTGCCTTTGCCCAAAACAACCTCGTCGGCCTGACCAAGCAGGACGGTTCGCCGTTCACTTGGGAAAAGGATTTTGTGAGCATGTACTCGATGCCGCCCGCCGCCGCGCACGCCGCCGCCGAGGAAATGCTTGGCCCGAAACAAGCCCAAATCGTGATGAACGAGATTCGGGACTTGAAGAAGCTGGACTTTGAGCGCAGCGCCGCCCTGCGTGCCGAGAAGGAACAATACGCGGAAAAGACAAAAGCTGACCAAGCCAAATCCGCCGAGGTCAAGGCCCGAGAACAGCAGCAGCAGGCCACGCAACGCAAGGCGCTGGAAGAAGCGTGGACAAAGGTGAATCAGGACTTGGAAGCCAGCGAAGATTACAAGACAGACCCGGGCGACAAGGAAATTATCGCGGCCCGTAACAAGGATTTGGCCATATTCGACAAACCCTCGAAGAACATCGAGGAAAAAATCGTCAAGGACGCCCATATCCGTCAGCGCGTCGGCTCGTGGGTCGTACAACGGATTCTCATTGGCCGATTACAGCAACAGCTTGCCGAACTCAAGGAACAGCTTGAGGACAAAGAACCGTTGCCGCCCAATGGCGGTCGTCATGCCGGGGGCGACCGCGTGAAACCGGAAGATGAACCGTTTGAGACGGCGGCGCTCAAAATCCGATAATGCTCAAGACGCTCCCCGACATCTCGTTTCCGATAACGAAATCGTCCATCAATCCTTTGATGGATTGCATTGTTCAACTCAACACCCAGGACGCCGGATTGCCGGAAGGGATGCAACGCGCGTTGGGCATCTATTTTCACACATACGATTTGTTCGTGAAAAGCAAGGGCCGCATCAATTATCTTGGACGCGACGGCAGGGAACGATTGAAACAGGACGCCTCGATGTTTGTTCAATCCCAAATCGTGACGCGCAATGGCGATTTAAGCGCCGCGCATCTGGCGATTGATTACTCCGACACCATCGTTCGATGCCGCGAAATGGGCATCACTCCGCTGACCGGGGATGTGGCGGCGTTAATTGCCGAATGCACAGACATGCAGGGCATGAGCGTGGAGATGGAAAAGCGGGTCGGCTTGCTGATGGACATGCTCGGAAAGAAGTCGGTGGTTTAACGCCGACGCTGAATCTTGGCCTGCATTATCGGTTTCCACAGTGCCTTTTCCTCCGGCGTTCCCGCGTCGTACACTTCTTGGGCGACATCCAGAGGCAGGCGGGAAAACGAGACAACGCGCGGGTCTTTCTTGGACGCGGCAATCAGGTCGTTAGCCTGTCTCCGGGTGAGCGAATGGTCGTTGACCATTTCTTCAATCTCTTTTCTGGCAGCATTCGGGTCGGTTTTTAACTTGTTCTTCTCTTGATAACGCAAGTCGGACTCCGCGGCTTCCTCTTTGGTTTTTGTGCCGCCGAAATGTTGCTTGTTGTATTCCGAAATCATCTGCATCGCTTTTGTGCGGGTGAGTTCCGCGGCGGCTGGCATGATGCCGGTAAAACTCTCGTACTTCGCCGACAGCCCCTTATCCATCCGATGCGAGTACTGTTGAAATGAAAACGGTTTGAATTGTGAAGCAACAAAGCGCAGTTCATCGCCAACCTGCTTCACAAGCGGGTCGTTTTTGTTTGCAATTTCAGTTCCGTAAAAATCCCTGTTCTTGGCCATGTTGCCGAGCATTTCGAGTATCGGCCCGGATTTGTTGACAACCATTTGTTCAAGTCTGGACAGCACCCCGGACGTTCCGAAATTGTTTCCCGCTTTCACAACAGGCAGAATGTCCTTCACGTAGGTTGGAAGAATCACGCGCTCTGTCGAACCGTCCGGCAGTGTCCTGCCGGTTTTCGGCATGAAATAATCCTTTAATTCATCCGGGCCTTTGCCGGTGTGGAGATATTGGTACATCGCTCCCAACGCCCCGACAACGATAGGAAGGGAAATCGCGTAGGCCATGCGATGCGTCACAGCTGGGTCGCCGGATTTGAGACGCGCGGCGAGTGTGGCCGTGTCCTTGATTGCGCCGCCAAGTTCCCGGACAGTCCCGAGATTCCATCCAAGAGAACGAGTCGCCAGCATCGCCGCGTCCTTGAGCGTTTTGTTCCAAAACAAATTGTCGTAAACCATCTGGCCCATGCGATTGTCCACCGAATCCCATATCTTGCCGAACACCTTGCGCTGCTGCTCAAGGTTCATCGTTGGATTCTTTTCCATTTCCATGCGGGCCATGTCCGCGAAGATGCCGAGCTTCATGCGCGGGACAACAACTTCCATCACGGGCTTGCTTGCGGCTTCAATCGCGGCGAATGGTGCGCGGAACGCCGCGCCGATGTGGTTGCCTTCGTGAAACGCTTTCCAGAACGATTCAATGGATGAATTCTTGTAATATTTGTCCATCGTGACACGCCCCCCGCCCTTGATAAGAGCGTCAACGATTCTGGCATAGTCGCCGCCAACCGTTCCCGGTTTGGTGTACTCGTTCAACACCTTGTTGCCGCGAATCAGGTTATCAACGGCTGGCCCGTGACCGGGGGCGGTGGACGCAATACCAGCCGATTTAGCGGCACCGCTAACATCACCACGAGACGCCTGTTCGATTGCCAACGCGAGCTTTGAGACGGCAGAATCAATCGCCGTGAATCTCAAATGATAGGCGGACAAGCCCAGTTGAAACTGATTAAGCACATTGCTGGCCGCGAGAACACCCCGAAACAAGGCGAACTTGCGGAGTCCGGGAGACAGGTAATTATTGATGATTCTGGCCGCGTCATCCGGGGCGTAATACGAGCCGCGTTTGGCCAACGACCCTTGCGCCGTCGTGCCCTCGTACACGTCGGCAATGCGGTCGTCAATCTTGGTGTAACCATCCGGCGTCGGCTCAGTGGCCCGAACAAACTTTGCCAGCCCCGCGTCCTTCATTTCGTTCAGGACTTTGTGGGCCATCACGTACCTGTCCATTTCGTGAAGTTTAAGGAGCGTTAATTCAACGGGATTTGTGGACACAGGTTTAAGCCCTGCCGCGATGCCGTCCGCCGTTGTCGGAATGGTTCGCTTTTTGAGAAATGATTTCGGGCCTTCAAACGGGCGTTTTCCAAAGATTCTTGCGAACAGATTGGAGGCGGCGTCGGGTTGTTCCCAAAGATGCGGGAAATAATTCTCAATCAGCTTTTCCAGTTTGCCAGTGCCGAGAGCGCGAACATCGGCCACGCGCTTGTTAAAGGCGTCACGCAATACCCGGCTGAGTTTATCCAAGTCCGGCGTGGCCTGCGCCCTATCGTTCTCCATGTTGTCAATGAACCTGAGATTGAAGGCTTGCGGCGATTTTTCAAACATCTTGCGAGCCTCATCCAGCTTGGCGCGTTCCTGAATGTCTTTTGCCTCCAACTCTCCGGCGCGATGGCGAAGGATTCCAGCGGTGGTTAGCGACTCTGCGCTTTTGTTTGGGGCGCGAAAAGCGGAGTTAAGTTCGGATGCGGATTCGGCAACGGCACTCGCGGCGGCTTTGATGGCGGGCAATGCGTCTTTTTCGGCGAACTCCTTTAGTCCGGGCACAATCGCCATTTGCAGTTGAGACGACGGATGAACGCCAGCATCGGACGGTGTCACGGTAGACGGCTTCGGTTGAACCTCTGTAATTTGAACATCTCCTTTTTGAGGAACGAACTTGCCTCCCTTGTCTTTCGTGCCAGATTCCACCTTGTCCACTTCCACGCCTTTAAATGGATTGAACTTCTTGAAGTCCGCAATGGATTGAACGGCTGATTTACCGTCTTTGGTCGTGACACGAATAAAAGTAGAGCCTTCCGGGGCTTTGACTGAAACCTTGTCAGAGGACGCTAATGCTTCCATGCCGGTTTTATCAACAGCAGGCGCAACAGGCGGCGTCTCGGCGGGTTTGTTTACCGGTTGGTCAACTATGGGTTTGGGTTCTTCCGGCAAATCGCTCGAATGCAGTTTACCCGGTTCTGTCGCTGTCGGCAGTCCGGTTTCTGTCGCCGCCGTCTGGCGCGTGATGAACTTGCCTTGCGCGTCCACAAACCCTTCCTGCGCCCCGGACGTATCCGGCTGGCCGTTGGCCTTTGCATTCGCGTAGGCGTCAACGTGGTCTTTGCCTGTGAACACCTTGCCGTTGACTTGAATCGCGGGTGTTACTTGGTTTTCTTGCGCTTCTTCCGTTTGCCTTCCTCGTGTTTCGCTTGGCGTTGCTCCCGGTACGCCGCCGCCAGCGCCACGTCCTGCGGATGGCCCGCCCGCATCATTTCCTTGACGTTGTGTTGGAACGCTTCCCGGCTGCTCGCTTTCAGTAGTGGCATTTGGTTCTCCTTTCGTTGTTGGTAAAACATCTCCCGTAATGGCGTGCGCTCCCGCCGTGGCGGCAATCGCCGTTCCGCCCAATAGATTGACGGCTTCATGCGCGGCATTGCCCCAATCTCCGGCTTTTACCGCCTTGACCAAAGGATTCGCGGAGTCAATCGCGCCTTTTGCTCCGAGCACGGCAAAGCCCGCGCTCAAGACGCGCTGCAAGGTCTTGGGCGCTTTCAGAACCAGCGTGCCAAGTCCGAGAAGGTTTTCGATTCCCTCGCCTTGCTCAATCGCGCCAGCGCCAGCCCCGGCGATGGCCTTCACGGGTTTGGTTTGAAGAAGTCTGCCAATGTCGGGCGAACCTTGATACGCAAAGTCTTGGTCTGCGTTACTGGGTTGGGCGACAAAACTTAGCACGTCTTTCGCCTGGTCAATCCCGCGTTGAACGGGCGGGACGAGCGACGTGAGCGGAGTCAACGCTGCCGCTTTCAGGTCTGAGCCGGTGTCTTTGAGGTTTTGGAGAAGTCTCGCGCCAGTCGCGGCGGGGGTATCTTCGTCCTCAAGCGGCGCGGTATCGTTCCATGCCGGTGATTCTATGGGAGAGGTTTCATCCCATGCGACCGGACTACTGGCTGGCGTCGTCGGCATACCTCAAGAACTTCTTGGTTGTGGCGTCGAAAATCGCCGTCCTGCCGTCTTTGGTTTTCCGGGCGACTTCATTATTGCCCGAGTCATTCGCGCCAGTAGCGGCAATTGTAGCCCCTTGTACAATCGGGCCTGCGCCAGACGGAGGCGAGGCGTTGCTCACGGACGGCAATCGGCTTTGTTGCTGTGCCATCCGCAGCGCATTCACGTAATTTGTGCCCGTGCCGGGAGGCGCGTTCGTGCCGAGCACGGAATTAATCACCGGGTCATTCAACGGAACACCTGTGAAACGAATGGTGTCGGCGGCAGTTGTTCCCGTCTGGCCGGGAGCGGGGAAATCGAGCTTGCCCATCGAGGTTCTGTCGCCCTTTTTGTTGGCGTTTTCCTCTGCCATCGCCTTCCAGACCGTGCTTTTGTCCGCGTGCGGATATTTGTCGAGGGCGGCTTTCGCGCCAACGTCAGGCAATGCTTCCAGAAAACCCGCCGTGTCCGTGTTGGTCATGTCGGTCAAGTCTTGCGCGGCTTTCTTTGCGGCTTCGGCATCCGTGATGCGCTGTTCCTGATTTTTGACTTGTTGCTGGCGATAATTCGCAAGGCTGGTTTGTTGGGCCATGCGAAGCGCGTTGACGGCCGCCGTCTGTTGGGCTTGTTGCTGCTGTTCTTGGGCGAGCGTTTGATAGGAAAGCGCCAGCCGATTTGCGGCCTCGTTTTCCTCATCGGTTTGCGACCGTGCGCGCGCGCCCGCCGCCGCCCCCGCGCTAATCGCGCCGAGCACGTCCGGGCCGTGAATCCAGTTCGGTTCAAAAGGCATAGGTCAGAACTGTTTATTGCAGAACACCGCTCCCCCGAACACCTGATTTATAGCCGGAAGCTGGTCGTCGGGTTGGCTGTCTTCGAGTTCCCGATTGAGGGATTCCACCGCGCCAGCCCACCATTGTTTTGATGCCTCGAAATTGTTCGATTCCTCCTGTTTCCACGCGAGCACGCCTTGTTTCAACGCGCCGATGTCGTTTATCAGCAGCAAATCGGTCGGGGCAGAAACAGGGATGAACCTGAGTTTGACCAGCGCAATGATGGTCTGGTTGCAACCGTTTTGATTATACCATCCGGTGTAACGGTCGCCTTCAAGCTGGTATCTCAAATAGCTCGGGTTGGTTTCGGAAGGCTCGTACACAGCCAAGTCAAACAGCACGTCGTTCACGGTGTCGTACGCGTACATCAAAAGGTTGCCCTGCGTCTTGGATTTCACAACGCGGTCAATGTGACTCACGAAATACGGATTGCTCGTGCTTCCGAACGGCACGTTGACGGAAATCGTTATGCCCTCGCTCCAAGTGCCGTCGCCGTTGTTGGTCGTCAACGGCTGATTATTGTTGTCCGTGCCAAACAAGGTCACGGTCGCGCCAATGTCTTCCTTGACCATCGGATAAATGCGTACGGCGCAGTTCGGCCCGTAAATGTCGTTATACGTCGGGGCTTTGTACTGCAACTTCATCATGCGCTCCCGACCGCACCACGAATCCCAGTCACGACGGCCCCAGGCACGATTGCCGAACATGAATTCGTACCACTGGGATTTGACGGGGATATTTTGTTTGCAATCGGCCAAACGCCGGACTTGCCCGACGTAACGCGGCCATGTGACGCAACCGTTCTTCATGCAAACCCGGACTGGCAGAAGTGTTCCGAACCAATCCCCGCGCTTCAACAGGCGCGGCACGACCTCGTTGATGATGGAAAAGAATTGGGGCGTGTTCGTGGGCACGCCAGAAGCCGTCTGGAAGGTGCTGGTTTGAATGTCGGCAACGGTGAGCATCAGTCAATTGGTAAATCGCTCGGGTAATCCGGGAGGAAATTTCCGTAGCCAGTCACGTTCGTTGGGTCGTACGGGGCTTCGTATCCCGGAGAGGATGACGGGTCTGGATAGGCGGGATTGGTGCTAAACGGATTCGTCGTTCCAGTGGGAGACGTGACCAAAGGATTTGCCGCAGATGAACTCGAAGCCGGATTGCCTATATTTGAACCGCCACCAGTGCCCCCTCCCGGACTTCGCATCGAGGATAGGTATTCATTGAACAACTGTTGAGCGTAATTCGCCGCTTGCGTCGGGTCTGGCGCGGCGTTGTTCACCGCGTTCTGTTGGGCAAGCCCAACTTGTGCGTTTGGCCCAAAGAGCGAATTGAGGTTGGACAATCCTTGCTGCTGTTGTTGCTCCGATGCGCCCGCAATGTTCCCAAAAAGCGAATTCCACGACAAACCGCTTCCGGGCATTCCGCTGTTGACTCCGTACGTCGCCGACGCATCTTGAAGTGCATTCAATGTTCCGGACGATAACGAACCTGAAAGCTGCGCGGCGATGTCCTGACCGGCTTGCGTGTCCAAATCGCTTATGTTCGGCAACGGCGAATTGACGTTGCCAGGGATGTAACCGAACGGATTCGAGCCTGACGTGGACGGCGGGTTAAGGCTGAAAGAAGTGGGCGACCCCGTTGATGGCGGAGTGGACGGAGAGCTTGGCCCGAATGTGCCGGGGAAAGGCAGCACCGTCGTTGTGTCTCCCAGAGAGAGGGTAGCCATAAGTTTAGTTGTGGTTTGTTTTCAAAGCGGTGTCAAGGAGAAGGTTGGCGACGGGTTTCCCACGTTATCGCCATACATGCCCGGAGCGTCGTAAAGGTAAATGCCTATCGGGCCGCCGTTGTGGGTAATATCCGTGTACGCGCCCGCATTGGCGGACTCTAGAAGCGCGGGAGTTGCGAACTCGGTGAGTGTCGCCGGAAAATAAACGTCGCCGCTGTTAAAGACGACGTGATAGCCGTAAGCGGGCGAATGGTTCAATGCCCAACCCTGACCCGCGCCGTATTGAATCGCGCCGTTGACATAGGCGATGCGATAGCGTCCCGCCGCATAACTGCCGCCGCTGTTGAAATACACGGTCGCACCGCTGAGAACATTGGGTGTGATATTGGCTGTGGCCGCGCTCACGTTCACCGTGTAAACGCGCTGGCCCGTGACGCCGTTGGGATTCGTTACCGTGACGCCAAACGTGTAAGACCCCGCCGTGGTGGGCGTTCCGCTCAATGTCGGCCCGCTGCTGGTCACGTATGTTCCCGACGTGAATGTAAGGCCGTCGGGGATGCCGCCTTGAAACACGGACAATTCCCAAAGGTTCGTAAATATGCCTGTGGCGAGAAATCCCGTCGCGGTCAATTGCTGGCTGAATGCCGCGCCGACTGTCATCGTGGATGGCAACGCACTGATGCAGATTTTCTGGATGCCTGCGGACTTGCACGCGGCTGCATTGGCATCGGCCTGCGCCTGTTGTGGCGTCAACGCCCAATAAAGGTTTGAATTGTCCGTGAAGGTGAATGGCGAACCGTCCGGGCATTTCACTGTGCAAGTTCCCGCCGCAGAATACATGACCACGCTTTGAATCGGGGAAGGCGTCGGCAGAGCGATGCCGCATTGAGCCTGATACACCGCGCATTGGGTGAGAAAAGACTGAATGATGGCCTGCAATTGCGCCGCCGTCGCGTTGGGCGGTCGTTGCGCTGTCAGGATATGGCCGCAACAATTGAAGTTGACGCTGAAAGCCGAGTTGCAATCCAGACCGACAGGACAGTTCTCCACGAACGGCAATGTCGGGTCAATCGTGAGGTTGTAGATAAACGGGTCGTCGGACGGACAATCAATCGGCGCGCCGCAACCCTGACAGCCGGGGGGTTGGGGCGGGATTATTCGTCCGCGCGGATTGTAGTTGGAAGGGACAAACCAAATGTCGTCCAGAATCTTTATTTGGTGAGAAATAAACGGGACGAAATATACGTCGTCACGGATATTGAACGCGCTTGGAGGCAAAAAAAACACGTCATCGGAGATGGTGATGTGCTGCGGCGGTTTGAAAAACACGTCATCGGAGATGGTGATGCTATTGCTCATCTTCGATTCCTTTCACGGCACGGCCGTCCTCGTAAATCCTGTATCCCACTCTGCCGGATGATGTTTTTATTCCAATGCGGTAGCAGACGCAATACGACGGTCGAGAGCTTGGCTCATCTGAGTAATCGCGGCGCATCGAACGACACCACACCAACTCTCCGGGAGATGTTGATACGGAAAGAGTCTTGTCAGTAAAGACTTTCCCCAGTTTGGGATTTACCGTGATGCTGTAATTCGTCGCCAAGAGGATGAATGAATCCAGTGAGGTTATTACAGCAAATAAATGGCTCGGAAGCAATCCACTCCCGCTTTCTGTCAATGGCCCGACTTTGGCCGTCCAACGAGGAAGAAATACGATTGCTCCATTGGCGTGAGTGGCTTCAAGATTCGTCATACTGAATCGTATATACGTTTTGTTTCCCTGAGCCTGACGCGGAGAAATACGGCGTGACGCTCGAATAACAGCAACATTGCATCACGAAATAATTCGAGTAATTCGGAGCTACGAGAGTTGGGGACGACGCGCTTGTGCCAATGGTTCCGTTGTGAAGATTCCCGATGTTGACGCTGGGAACGAAATTGCCTGTTGGAATAGACGCAAAACACTGCGCCCCTCCCGCCGTTGCGTTTCCGGTGAATGTCGTAGGGCTTCCCCCTGACATTCCGGTGAAGGAGAACGAGGTGCTGTTGGTAGGGGTTTGGAACGCGGAAATATAACTGTTAGCCCCGTCTCCCTCGTTGACCTGAGTTGGGGACGCGAACACGCCATAGTACGGAGCAACAGTTAATCCCGTGCCGTTGGTTATGCAGTTGGCGACACTCATCCACAACTTTATGTCGGTAATCTGGTTGCTTGTTCCCATGCTGGACACGTACGCGCGCTCCCATTTCTGCATCGAACCTGCAAATAACCCGGATGCGGGTATGACTACCGGATATGTGGCAGATACCATGTTCACGATGTCGGCATTTCCGAATGACAGTGTTGAAATAGCGTTTGTCGTGACGCCCGAACCTGCGACGCCGTTCGTTTCCGAAATCACTACCGTAGCTGGCGTGCTCATACATTATGTGGTTTGACAGATTGGCGCTGTTATCATTGGCGCAAACTTGGGTTGCGGCTGTTTCTCCGCTGAATAAAATGCCCCAATGAAAACACAGTGGCCTTGAATGATGTTTCGGGTTTGAAGTGTATAGAAATTTCGCATGGGCCGGTTCGTGGACGCATCGTAAGGTATTGGGCTTGGCTCGCCCAAACCCATCCTCGGTTGAAATCCGGGCTGACTGTCGCTGGCGTCGTTGCCAGCGCAGACGCTCCACGAGAACCAATCCGTCCAGCACGGGTATAAATCGGCCTTGTATTGGACTTGGAATATGACGGTCGCGCCCGGTTGAATTCCGTTAACCCATATTTCGCCATTGGACAAATACATGTACTGATGGTCGCGCTTGTCAATGCCGAACCGCATCGAGCCGCTGTCGAACTGCCACGTTATCGGAATGTCCTTTGTGCCGTCATTATCGTTGATGGACACGTTGCTGGTAAGAATCTCCCACAATTGAATGGCCCGATTGCCGCCCGTGAGGTTCAACACGAAAGCAAAACATCTGATGACATTGTTCACCTTTGGCCGCACGAGTTGTAACGTGTTTAACCCGCTCCACGCGCCGTCCCACACGCTCGGGGCTTTGCCGCGAATCGAGCTTAACGGGTCGAAATTGAGCGCAACGAATCCCTTGAAGTACACGCCCTGCTTGTCTTGCACCGGGCCGTAAGTGAGCACGTAACGATTGTCGAAATTAACCGCGCTTGCCCATGACAATAATCCGGGGTCATCCCCAGCGAGCGCCAGCGACACTTCAAATGAAATCGGCACGTTGCCCCAGACATCAAAGTCCTGCCTTGCAAGAATGAGCGAACCCGCTCCGTCCGGGCTTCGGAATATTGCGTCTCCATTGGCAAGCTGTGTGGAATTCTGGCCGGTTGCGCCCGAACCAATCAGGGATTCTGTGAGAATCGGATTGGTGAGGGTTTGCCACGTCAAACGGTCAACGGGTGCATTGCAGGAAAACACGGTGTCTTGCGTGAACACTTGGAGCGGGCCTTGCCCTAGAGATTGGTCGAGAATGGAGACGAATCGCATCGCCTGAATTGTGCTCCCGCTGCTCGGTATGGTGAAATTGCCGCCGCCAACGATGAACAGGTTCTCCGTGATGTTAATGATGGCATCCCGATAATCATTCGCCGCCGTGCCGGACGCGCCCCCGACCAAATCACCGGCAACAAATTGTTTGCCGTCCACCAGAGTCATCCAGATGCGACCCATGCCGTATGTGCCCATGCGTCCCGGTGGCAGTTGCGTTCCGCCGCCAGCCTTAAGCCACGACACGTCGTATCCATTGGCGAGATACCCGCCAAGCGGAGCAGAGGTGAGGTTGAGCAGTCCTACGTCAAGGCCGGAAATCGAAAGCACTTGGTAAGTTCCCGAGCCGAGAAATGTCACAATGTCGCCCACATCCAGATTGGTGACGCTGGTGAATACCACGGTGTTGCCTGAGCCTGAGCCGGTCGTGACCGCGCTGCCAATTGGCGGAATGGTAAACGCGCCGGAAGATGCGTCGGTTGTCGTGGCAACAACTGTGGGCTGTCCATAATCCGATTGAGTTGCTGTGCCAGCGTTGCCGTCGAATATCAGCGTGGGATTCAATCCGTCTGTGATGATGACGAAGTATTCGGCCTGCCATAACCACGCCTGCGGTTGGATTGGAATATCCGGGTTGTCCGTAATTGGAATCTGAACGCAAGTGATGACGTTGCCGACAATTGTGAATTGAAACAACTGGCTGGAAATGTAGGCGATGAGGGATGAAACGCCCGCATCAGACAGATAATCGCACGCGCCTTGAAAATAACCCTGTTCAACCGTGGCTTGAACGAGCGGGGATGAATAGGCAACGGTTCGCCTTTGGTACGCCGGTCTGTGTGTCGCAAATTTTCCCCGAACGGTGACGTTCAGGTTGTCCGCCATCGTTTGTGGCGGCAAATCGAGCGGCGAATCTCCTTGATTGACACCGCCGCCAAAACTTCCTAGCGCGTCATAAAGCGTTCCGGGTGTGAATGGCGTCGGCACATGATTACGCGATTTTCACCGCGAATATTTCGCATTGGGTGATTTGAATGCTGCCTGCGCTCGGTGTCGCCGCGATGGCCGCCCAAATCTGAATCACATCTCCCGCCGTCGCCACGTAAGCCACGGGCGGTATCGGGATAATGCCCGCCGTGTAGGTCAGGGTGGTGATGACGGCCACATTGAAGGAGGCGCTGGCGTTGGCCACGTCCGAAATCGTGTTGTTCGTGCAACGCAACTTCACGGTGACGAGTTCGTTGCTGCCAAATGTCGCCCCGTTGTAATCCAGACTCACCCTTGCATGAAGTTCGTACGTTCCCGCCGCTGCGAGCGTGATGGAAGGCGATGTCGTGCCCATTGCCACAAGTTGCGACACGGTGGTAAGGCTGTACGCTGTTCCGCTGCCGTATACGGACACAGTTGAAAGCGTGGCGGCTGGCCCTTGCGGGCCAATCGGGCCGGGCAATCCGTCTTGGCCAGCCGGGCCGGGGATATTGGTGACAACCGGCGTGGAACTGCAAGCGGGCAAACAGGGCGCTGGATATGGCATACGCTGTATCTAGTTGACTTTCCAAACCGTGAGTAGCATACGTGTGGGTGAGCGTCAAACAGAATCGCGCCATGCCATTCAACATCCAAACCACTCTTTCACGATACGGCGCGTCTTGGAAGCGTGCGGACTGGGATGATTTGGAGATTGAAAAAGAGTGCATCCGGCGCAACGGCTCTTGGAAGGGGGAACGCGGACAGCAATGCGGCGCGGGACTTTTTGCGCATTACGCCAACATGCAGAAAGTGCTTTGGCCGGAAGATTACACGAACAGATGGACGGAACTGGCCCTGCGCCGGATGGTCGAGGAGGAAATCGTCGTGTTCATGGGGTGCTCCGATTCTGGAAAAACTTACGGCATGTCTAAATTCGTGCTGTGCGATTACTGGTGTTTCCCGAATGACACGCTTTGGATTGTTTCGTCCACGGAATATCGCGGGGCGGAACTCAGGATTTGGGGCGCGATTAAGCGGCTGTTCAATCGGGCGAGAGAACGATTCCCCTACCTTGACGGAGTGCCGCTTGAGGGCGCAAAAGCCATCGCCACGGACAAGATTGATGACAACGGCGAAGTCGCCCGCACCATCCAGCGCGGCCTTGTGGTAGTGCCTTCCAAGAAAGGAAATCAGGCGGTCGGATTAAGCGCGTTCATCGGAGTGAAATCCCCGCGCCTGCGTCATGCCGGGGACGAGGTTTCCGTGATGGAACCGGGATTCCTGGACGCTTATTCCAACTGGTACGGCAAAGAGAATTTCAAGGGGATTATGTGCGGCAACCCGACGGATTTGGCAGACCCGCTCTGCCGCGCAGCGCAACCGCCCGGTGGATGGAGCACGTTCGTTGACACTGAAAAGACTCAGGAATGGCGTAGCCAGTTTTACGATGCGTGGGTTGTGGCGTTTGACGGCAGGGATTCGCCCAACCTTGATTACCCGGATTCCGAGCCGGTGCGATTCAAGGAATTCATCGGTCGCAAGAAAATAAACGGAGTCAAAAAGAGCGAGGGTGAGAATTCCCTGATTTATTACAGTCAGGTTGTGGGAAAGCCTTCACGCGGTCTGATATTCAACCGAGTGCTGACCGAGGCTGTGTGCATTGACGGTCTGGCGTTTGATGAAGCGGTTTGGGCAGGCTCGCCCCGCAAGAAGGTGTTCGCCATAGACCCGGCGTACGGCGGCGGGGACAGATGCGTGGCCGGATACATCGAGATAGGCAAAGGCCGGGACGACGAGGAAATCATTCGCGTGAATATTCCCGTTGTCGTTCCAATCAATCCCGCGTCAGTCATCGAACCGGAAGACCAGATTGCGCTTTACGTCAAGCAACAGTTGACGCTTGAAGGCATTCCCGCGTCGCAATGCTTCTATGATTCGTTCGGGCGCGGCACGGTCGGATACGCCTTCTCGAAGTTGTTCGGCGATTCGTGTCCTGTCCCGGTGGATTCCGGCGCGATGCCCACCGAACGTCCCGTGCGGTTTGATTTGTTCGCCGAGGAATTGGACTTGGATGGAAAGCAACGTCTCAAGACATGCCGTGAGCATTATTCAAAGTTCATAACCGAGATGTGGTTCAGCGTCCGCGAAACCATTCAAGGCAAACAAATGCGGGAGCTTCCAAAAGATGTGATGGAGGAAGGCTGTCTTCGCATTTACAAAATGGTCAAGGGCAACCGATACGAAGTCGAGTCCAAAGAGGACATGAAAGAGCGCATCCGAAAAAGCCCGGACTTGTTCGACTGGCTCGCCGTCGCGGTCGAGGGCGCTCGTCGCATTGGTTTCAAGATAAAACGCATCGGCGGCGATGTTGACAACAAAGAGGTAGAACCGGACTATTTTGAAACCGAAGCTCGGGAATATCAGGAAGCCATTCGCTCTGGCCTGTTAAAACACGTATGAGACTGCGAACCGCCGACATCGTTCCTCCCGGTGGATTTCCCTACTATCAGGGCGGCGCAAAGCCGTACAAGTTTCAGGCTGTGCCGGACGCCGTGACGCAGGCTCATGCCATCGCAAATTATCGTTCGGCAAACAATCTCGCTCGCTCGACATTCGAGGAATCGTACGCCGATTTGATTGCCTACACTTGCGTCAGGCTTGGAGGCAACACGCGGTTCTGCATTGATGACGGCGGCGTTGCGGCTGCGCCTGAGTTTTACTCGCATACAGCCAGTGATTGCAAAGGGTGCGGAGCGCCGGTCACATGAGTGTTTTGGATGAAATTCGCAACGACATTAACGGCGCGGCCATTCTCAATGACTGGTTGGGCGCGGGAGGTCATCCTGTCAGTCAAGAGACTTCTGACCATCGTTCGCTCGCCTGTGTTCGTGGCAATAACGGCGAGATATGCCGGGAGAACGTCGCTCCCAAATGGTGGGAAACGGCCAAAGGAAAAATTGCCGACGCGATTCGCTCCCAACTTGAACTCAAAAATAAATTGCGTATGACAACACCACTGGAATCCCATTTGTCCATGTGCAGGGTTTGCGGCTGTTGTTTGCCGTTAAAGGTGTTTGTCCCGATTCAACACATCAAGGCGCACACGCCGTCTGAAATGCTGGCTCGCTACCCGTCATTCTGCTGGCAGCGCAAAGAAATGGAGCAACATGCCTAACTGGTCGTCAGCCGAAAAAGTGATACAAACCATCCGCGCCGGGGATGACATTGCTTTTGTCCAATCCGAGAATCGCTCGAAGGTCATTCGCGCCGCCAATTGCGCCCCGCCGCTTGACGCCAAACTCGCCGAGAAAATCGGCCTCAAGATTAATGTCGAGTGGGGCGAACTCACCCAAAAGTTGCTCGATGCCCGCCGCCAGTTTTTGAGCGCGCACACGGGAAGCCAGTATTTTTTCACGGTCAAATTTCCCGATGGCCCGGACGATAAGCGCGACGACTGGGGCGCGTTCGTCACCGCGAAGGCGAACAAACCGTTGCGCGAGAGCATGGCGTTTTATCATCTGCACGATTATCGGTGGGCGAGCGTGTCCAATCACGGCATCGGGCCGTCCGAATGGAAAGACCCGTATTGCATCGTGCCGCGATTCGCCGCCTTGAACGATTTGAGAATCGCCACGGACACGCTCACGGACTTCTCAAATCTTGAATGGCTGGCCGTTCGCCGGTCGTACACATGGTTTGAATTGATCAATGCCGCCATCAATTCCAAAAAGGGAAATCGTTGGGATAAAAAAGCCGTGATGGAGATTCTGCGAAGATACAAGACGGCCAATTTCACGGACGCGCAGAACAATTACAACATGGAAACCGACATCGAAAAACTTGTCGGATTGACCAAGCAAAATGGAGGGTATTACGGCAACGACGCGCTCCCGTTGATTCCGCTCTGGCACTTTTATTTTCACGATGACACCGGCGAGAACGGGGAAAAAGGGTGGTACATGGTGGTTGTTCCTGAAAGCGAAACCATCCGTGGCGGCGCACCGGACGAGTTCCTGTGGAAATCGGACAAGCCCTACGCAGCTAAATTGGAACACTTTTTTCATTGTCAATTCGGCGATTTGAACAATGACCCGCCGTTCAAGTTCTCCGAGACTCGCGGGCTTGGGTTCATGCTGTTGGAACAGACGTATTGGAGGAACATCACGCGCTGCCGGATGCTTCAACATATCCACGACAACTTCAACATCTGGCTGAGGTCAACTGACCCCGTGGGCAAGGCAAGGGCCAGCATTCAGGAATTCGCCAACATGGCCGTGGTTCACCCCGGCCTGACCGTCATCCCTCAGGCCGAGCGCCATCAAGTCGAGGCTGACCTCGTGGAATACGGCATGGCGGACTTGAAGCAGTTGATTCAGGAATCTTCATCGGGATACACGCAGCAACAGGACACCGGCACGAGCAAGGAACAAACCGCTTTCGAGACGCGCGTGAAGATGGAGCAAACCAACGCCGTGCTTGGCAGCATCCTGCAAAAGAGTTTCAAATACGAGGCTCAGGTTCACCGGGAAATCATGCGCCGATTCTGCCTGCCCCGGTCGCAAGATTTGGACGCGCTGAAATTCCAACGCGCCTGCCGCCAATACAACATCCCCCGGCAGTTCCTAGATGTTGACTTGATGGAGATTGAGCCGGTGACGCCGCTTGGCATGGGCAACCCAACGCTTGCGCTCACGATGGCGCAGCAACTCATGTCCGCCAGGGGCGCGTATCCGGCAAAGGCGCAGATGGAGATTCTGCACCAATACACGCTGGTCGTCACGCAAGACCCGCGCAAGGCGGCACGGTGGGCGCCGGTCGAGGGCGCTCCGATGGAATCGGACGCGAAACGCGAAGCCATAGGCTTGTTCGGTACGCTGATGACCGGCGTTCCTGTTCCTCCCATGCAATCCAACTTCATTGACCAGATTGACGCTCTGATGCCGTTGCTTGCAGGCAAGGTCGTTCAGATTGAACAGCGCGACAACATGGCCGACCACGCCGAGGCGTCGGGATTGATGAACGTCGGCAATTACATCGCGCAGTGCATCAAAGGGCTTGCCGAAGACCCGGTGCAAAAGGCCCGCGTGAAGCAGTATTCGGATTCGCTTGGCAAGGTGATGAACCAAGTCAAGGGCGTCGGTCAACGCGGGGCGGAAGCCGCGCAGAAACAGGGCGGAAACAACGGAGACGACGCCAAGCTCGCCGTCGAATTGCGAAATAAAAAGGTCAAAGAAGATGCCAATGCGCGAAGCAAGGATGCAAAAACCGCGCAGTCCATTCATCACAAGGACATGGCGTTTCGTCAGAATCAGAAAATCAAGGACGCTGAGGCTTTTTCCGAGATTCAAAGAAAAAATATCGCGGCCAAAGTGGACGCTAACAACCGAACACATTCATTCGATGGAGAAGATTAAAACGGAATCGAAACCGACTCCAAGACACGAACTCATCGCCGATAAAAAGGCGATTCACGAGGAGTTGAAAAAAGACCGCGAGCGCAAAACTGTTCGCGTGAAATCGGAGTTGCCATAATGCCGGAAGGATGGACAGACGGGGACGACGAATCGTTACCTGACGAAATGGATGATGAATGAAAGAACCATCCGACGTAACCGCATTGATTGTGGATAACGACAGGGCATTGTTCCTGCCGCTGGCCGTGTACTTGGGTCAAATCGGGGCATTCAAGCGCGTGCTTTACCATTGCGGGCCGGATGGCTCGTTTCCAACCATCGGAGAGTGTTCGGTTGGCAAGGGATTTGAGGGCGTGGAGCGTTGCGACAGCCCGTTATCGGCAAAATCCGAGGTGGATTTGCTGATTTGTCCCGACATCAACACGAGCGACATTCAAAAGGACTTTGAAAATTCAGGAATCGCGGTCTGGGGGTCGGGTTACGGCGATGAATTGGAGAATCGGCGCATTTTATTCCACGAAACGCTCGATAAAATCGGCCTGTTGACGCCGCCGTACCATGTGTGCAAGGGGTTGCAGCAGCTTGTCGAGTATTTGAAGGATAAAAAGGACGTTTTCCTGAAAATATCGCGTTATCGCGGCTCTTGGGAGACGCGAAAGTTTCGCAACATGGATTTAGATTCGTCCGTTCTCCACATTTTCGCGCAACGCTTCGGCCCGATGGCCGACAAGGTTCGGGTCGTTGTCTGTGACAAGATTGAAACCGACTTGGAGCTTGGAGCCGATGCCTACAACGTCTCGGGGGCGTGGCCGGATTACATGTTGAACGGTTGGGAGTTGAAAGACCGGGCTTATTTATCGTCAATCACACGGCGTGAGGACATGCCGAAACAAATCATTGACATCACCGAGGCTGTTGCGCCGTTGCTGGCCAAGTACAATTACCGAAATTTCATCAGTTTTGAGGACAGGGTTGCCGGTGACAAACATTATTGGATTGACGCCACGCAACGGTTTTCCATTCCGGCAAGTCCGTCACAGTGCCGCGCGTGGAAAAATCTGCCGCTCATTCTTTGGCATGGCGCACACGGAGAATTGGTGCAGCCCGAGTCATCCTGCAAGTTCACTGCCGAATGTTTGATGACGATGAAATCCGAACCGCATTACTGGTCACAAACTGAGTTTGACGGGGAAACGATGAAACATGCCGCCATGCCGCATTGCTGCATCGTGGACGGTTTTGTCTCGTTCCCGCCAGGCGAACCAAAGGACGGTTCGGACATTGGCTGGCTGTGCGCCACCGGGGATACCATAGAGGAAGTCGTGGACACCATGAAAGGATTGGCCGACAATCTTCCTGACGGAGTGGATGCGGACACGGACAGCCTCGTGGATTTGCTTTCGGAAGTTTCAAAAGCGGAGGATGAAGGCATCGAGTTCTCCGAGCAAAACATTCCCGCGCCCGAAACCGCGTTAAATGTGTGATTGACAATCCTTCCTGATTGGCCGAACATTCTTCTTTCATGGCTCACATTTGGTGTGCCTTTGTCCGGGGTTGACGCCGCTCTTCGGGGCGGCGTTTTTGTTTTCACGGTCTTGTCAGTTTCTCGATGGTGCGGATAGAGTGATCGAGCTTTTCCGCGAGGTCAACGACGGCATCAGAGGCAATGCCGGGAGTCCGCCTGAGATATGCCTTGGCCTCTTTCTGCGCCTGTCGCGCCTCTTCCAGCGCGGCTATCAGCCGAATGTTCTGCTCAATGAGCGCGGACAGGGTGGGCGTGGGTTTAGGAGTCATATGAAATTGGGGTTAGCGTTTTTCGTAGATAGAGCGGGTGTTTCGGTGTCCAGTCCGCATTTAGTCCAAGATGATGCGGGATTATTTTATTTCTGCGCAGCATCTCGCAAACCAGAATGCCTCTCCCGTTAAAGTTACCTCCACGGCCCCATGCGCAAACCACAAGTGAAGCGTCAGTGGCAATTCTGGTTATGAAAGTGTCGTTCTCGTTTCCGATTGGGTCTTCGGTTGCCATCATCGCTTTTGGGTCTGTAGCCCGAAACGCGAACAAATTTGTCATGCACATCGCGCCGTATCCCCATGATTTAGCGAATGCGATGCAGCGGCGAATCGTCGGGTCGTCTTGTGTTTCGTCAGCAGTGGACGGATTGAGGCCGATGAACTGGACAAACCCTTCTTTCTGTTTATTTATTCCTTCCCAGATTAGGTCGCCACCAAATTCACGCCAAAGGGTGTAGCGATATTTGCGGTCAGCAGAGAAGACGATTTTGCGGTCGCTCATCGGTTCACTTTCTCTTTGGCTTTCCGTTTCCTTCGTTCATACTTCTCCGAGCACCCGCCGCAGACAGCGGTGCGCCTCACAAATTGTTCCGTCACAAACTCGCCCGGCTCATACTGCCGAACGATGGGCATTCCGCAGTTCACGCAGAAACAGTTGATGGTTTGGAGGGTCATGTGAACAATACCTCCTGTTGCAAGCGTCGGGCGGCGATTTCGCAGTACCGTTCCTCAATTTCGATGCCGATGGCTTTGCGGCCTAAATCCTTCGCTGCGCGGAGCGTTGTGCCGCTGCCCATGAACGGGTCAAGGATGGTCTGAGATTGATTGCTGCTCGCCAGAATCAGTTTATGAAACAACCATATCGGCTTTTCTGTCGGGTGTTCCGTGACGGATTCGGTCGGCCCCTTCCAAATAGCGGATTTGCAAAACTCGTTGAAGGGTGCTCCATTTCGTTTTGCAAAGACGCAAGCCTCAAGCCCAGATAGCCAGATAAATTGTCCGTTCATTGGCGAAGGATTTGTTTTCTCCCAAATACCAAGCCGTGTTGAAAATGCTCGTGCAACAAATCCAGCACGCAAAAGCGATACTTGTTCCGTGCCACACCAAACGTAAAAGCAGTCTGAATCGATGGACAATATTGCTTCGAGTTCGCCGCCTTTGATTTCGTCCGCAGACCCTTTGTCAAGGCAACGGAGCCCAGAGTCTTCTTGGTTCACTTCGCCATACGGTGGGTCTGTGAGAACCAAGTCCACCTTTGGCAGTGACGGCAGAATCTCGCGGCAATCGCCGTGATAAATCACAATCCCCCGACCGTCATCGTAGTAGGGTTTCATCTCACATCGCGCGGTTGAAGGTCATGGGAGATTCTGATTGCATCGTAGTCACGCAGCCACTCCATCAAAAATTAAATTGTTTGTCGAGCATTATTTTCTTGCTTGGCCGTTTTTGTTGTGGCCAAATGCGAGCCGTGACTACGATAAAACTCAAATCTTCAAAGCCGCCGCCCGACTTCCTTCGATGGAATCGTAGTCACGTACGGTTGGGCGTCGGCCTTGAGCATTTGGGGGAATCACCTTGCAACCGCGCCCTTATCAGCAGCTTTGTCTCGACAATATTGTAAAAGGATTCGATGAATTTGACCGCCAGCTTTTAGTGCTCCCGACTGGCGGTGGAAAGACCATCGTGTTTTCCTGGCTGGCCAAACTGTTCCTGCCGCGCCGCACCCTCATCCTCTGTCACCGTGAAGAACTGATTGACCAAGCCATAGCCAAACTCCACGCCTCGACCGGAATTGTTGCCGGAAAGGAGAAAGCGGAATTCGAGGCGTCCCGCCGTGACGACGTGGTCGTGGCCAGCGTGCAGACGATGATTCGCCGGTTTGACAAATGGCCCTCAGACCACTTTGGCTTGGTGGTGGCTGACGAAGCGCATCATGCCATTTCAGATTCTTGGCAGTCCGTCCTGAACCATTTCGTAAGCGCAAAGATTCTCGGCGTCACAGCCACTCCTGACCGGGGTGATAAGCGAAACCTTGGAAAATATTTTCAGAATGTCGCACACGAAGTTCCGTTGTTTGATTTAATCAATCAACAGTTTCTTTGTCCCATCGCCATCAAATCTGTTCCGTTGGAAATAAACCTGTCGGGGATAAAACAGGTGGCCGGTGATTATGATGCCAACGGTCTGGATTCCGCTCTTTCTCCTTATTTCGACAGCATTGCCGACGCCATTAAAACGCACGCCTCGGGACGCAAGGTTCTCGTGTTTTTGCCGCTTATTGCCACCTCCAAGGCGTTTACCGAGTGCTGTGTGAGGCGCGGAATCAATGCCGAGCATGTGGACGGATATTCGGATGACCGAAGAGACAAGCTCGACTGTTTTGCCAGACGCGAGTTCGAAGTGCTTTGTAACGCGATGCTGCTTACGGAGGGGTACGACGACCCGTCCATTGATTGTGTGGTCGTTCTTCGCCCCACCCGTTCGCGCTCGTTGTTCTCCCAAATGGTTGGACGCGGCACGCGCATATCGCCCGGAAAGCACAACCTGCTTCTTCTGGATTTTCTGTGGCTGCACGAAAAACATTCGTTGATAAAACCGGCGCATCTGATTGCCAAAACCGACGAGGAGGCGGACGCCATTTCCGCGATGGCCGAAGAGAAATCCGCCACGGGTTCACAGGACGATTTGGATTTGCAGGGGCTGGCTTCTGAATGTCAGGCCGAGCGCGAAAAGAAGCTCCGAGAAGAGCTTGCCCGAAAAGCCAAGCGCAAGTCCAAGGCGATTGATGCAATGGAATTTTTCCTGTCCGTTCATCAGCCCGATTTGGCTGCTTACGAGCCGGAAATGGAATGGGAATCCTCCCCCCTATCTCCGAAGCAGGCGGAAGTGCTGGAAAAAATCGGCATTGATGTTGAAACCATCACCTGCAAGGGGCACGCTTCAAAAATCATCAGCACTCTTTTTGAGCGTCGAAAAATGAATCTCGCCACCCCCGCCCAAGTGAAGTGGCTTGTCCGGTTCAAGCATCCGTCGCCGCACACGGCATCCTTTTCTGAAGCGAGCATTTTTCTTGACCAACATTTTGGAAAACGATGAGCGCCAATAACGGACACCGAAAAGCCAAGGCGCAATTCTCAACCGTTGCCGCGAACGGAGATTTGCTTCCTCCTCACTCCATACCGGACGAAATGGGGCTGCTTGGTTCCATCCTGCTGGCGCCGGAGATTCTTGACGCCGTGCGGCGAGAGGGGGTCATTGGCCCGTGGTTTTATGATTTGCGCCACGCGCTCTGGTTCAATCTGCTTTCCAACATGCAGTCCAAAAGCGAGGGAATTGATGCCGTTACTGTCGCCGGCAGAATATCCAGTTCCTCCCAACGCTCTGAATTCGGCGACCCTCATTACTTCTTTGACCTGCAAAACGCATCCCCTTCCGCACATAACTGGTCTTATTATATCCCCAAGTTGCGCTCTTGCTACGTTCGGCGCAGAACCCTGCAAGCGCTCGCTTCCGCAACCGAGATTGCCTTGGACGAAAGTCGGTCATCGCAATCTTTGCTCGCGGACTTGGCGGCGTCGGTTGAGGCCATATCCAAATCTCCCCAAACCCTTCCCGCCATCGAGGACGGGTGCGCTTTCGTTGACACCGACATCGAGTTGCCGGTTGAAATCGTCAAGGGGCTGCTCCATGTCGGCCTGAAATTCAGCCTCGGCGGCGGGTCAAAGACCTGCAAATCCTGGGTGTTGCTCGACCTCGCCATTTCGCTCGCAACCGGCGCGGATTGGCTTGGTCTTCAAACTGTCCGTTCCAAGGTTCTGTTCGTAAACCTCGAAATACCGCGCCCATTCTTCCGCAAACGGATGGCCAAAATATGCAAGGTGAAGGACGTTTCCCTTGAACCTGGATGGCTCGACGTTTGGAATCTGCGCGGCATGGAAGCCTCTGCCGATATTCTCCTGCCAAAAATCATCGAGCGCGCCCGAGATTCCGCTTACTCCCTCATCATCCTAGACCCAATCTACAAAACTTACGGCAATCTCAAGGAAAACGCCGCCGAGGATATGACACAACTCATGGCGCGATTCGAACGTCTTTCCCACGAAACCCATGCCGCCGTAGGCTTCGCCGCCCACTTTTCAAAAGGTAACCAAGCCCAAAAGGATGCCCTCGACCGCATCTCGGGCTCGGGCGTCTTCGCCCGCGACCCAGACACCTGCATCACCATGACCGCCCTCGAAAAAGACGCCACGTTCGCCTTCGAAGCCAACGGACTCCGCAATCTCCCGCCATTCAAACCGTTCGGCATAAAATGGCAATACCCCCTCATGCGCCGTGACGATTCCATAGACCCTTCCAAACTCAAAAAACCAGGAGGTAAACCAAAAGCCTACGACGAAGCAAAAATCACCTCCCTGCTCTCCGAAAAACCCCTCACCACCGTTGAATGGCAAAAACTTACGTTCTCAGAACTCGGCTATTCCCGCGCCAGTTTCTACCGCAGTATCAGAGACATTGAATCTTCCGGCTTCGCTTCCAAGTCCAAGTCAGACGAAACATGGCATCTCAACCCAAAGTTCAACCAGCCTCCTGCCTACCCGGAAATGCCAGATTAACCAACGTTTCTCATACTGTTGCCCCATGCCTTTCTTTCAGACTCCCTCTTAGTCTCAATTGGTCTGATACCGAAGGTGAGACGGAAGGTTCAGTAGTCTCATTTCCTTATAGGAATGAGACACTGATACCAACCTTCCGAATCAGACCCTTGGTATCAGTTCAGAATTGGGAAATTTAAGAAGCCAAAATCCCGTCCAAAAACTTCCCAAAATTTATCTCCGGCGTAAGTGGGCCATCACCACCACCAAATCCGAATCCGCTCGTTCAAATACAACGCCACGGGAAAACTCTCAGGCTTCCTGCCATCAGCCCAATTCCCCACCATGCCCCAATCCCAATCGCTCGGAAAGTAAACCGTCTCCCCAAATCTATCCAAAAATCCGTTCATCTCTCGATTATCCAAAAACACGCGGAAAAGTCAAAACATTCCAAAATTTAACCCCAACGTGAGAGGGGGCTATACGGATGGCCGCCCGGCCCGTTCCCCCTCCCCCTCCCTACCCCGTGGGGACGGTCTGGCCGTAAAGAAGATTCCTTTGAGCCTTCCGACGCGCCAGCGGTCATCGTAGAGCGATTGCGGGCCATCGTGGTGCGTTCTCGCTCGGCTCGTCTGCGCTCGCACCATCGCAGCGCGTGGAGCAGACGGGCAGGACAACGGCCGACATAACTTAGTAAGATATTGGTAATCATGTGGTTAACTAATTATGTTCGCACAAGAAGGATTATATTCAGTTGTTGATTGACAACATGTTAGGCTATTTCGGCGGCTCTCGCGGCTCGACCGGCGCACCTCGTCCGCGCTCCTTCGGTTGGGATGGCTTGAGCGTGCCTTCGCCGGGAATTCCAGCGTAACGCCAAAGGGCCGCTTCGAGCTTGGCCAGCGTGCTAGCTTCTTGATGCCTGTCTTTGGGGTCTTTCAACGTCGCTAGGTTCTCCCTTGAGGCCTTGCACAGGGCTTTGTACGCGTGCACTAGGCCTTCCCGCTCCTTGTCGGACAGGTAGAGGGCTTGAGCAATTGTAGGAGCATCGGCGGGTTTACTAGGCAAAATGTTCCTAGTTGTGGTCTTGGCTTGTTCCCGCTTTGCTCTGCGGGCTTCGCCAGACTTCCGGCCAAGCTCAACAGCATTTGAACGTGTGATGAATGGGTGATAGGTGGGTTGTTCATCTGGTGTCGGACTATCAGGAACAGTGGATTGAACAACGTAAGGCGGGCTTTGATCTGTTAGGACGGCGGCATCCATTCGCTAGGCAAATTATGCCTACTCACTGGGAAAGCAAGTACAAAATAAAAGCCGCGTGGTTAGCGCGGCGTGATGGGTTTGGACCAACGCTAGTTATTTTCCGGTGTCTTACCCCAAGCATGAGCGACGTAGGCTTGGGCTACAGCCTTGAAATAATCTCGGACGGTTTGGAATAGTGACTCATTCCCGCTTGCGGTGATGGTCTTGCCGCCGATGACCATCGGCGCGGCGTCAATGCTCCTGGCGAAGCGGATGAACTTTGAAATGGTCATGCGCTCGCAAGCGAAGAGCTTGCCCGAGACAATGACTGTCACGCGGAATTCCCGGAGTTTGGGCAGGAATACCGCCTTGAATTCGATGGGAATATTTTTCTTCACTTTCTTTCCCCTCCTGTGGCTTTGGTGAGCGCGGCGTCAACCGGGAGCAGCGCACATCCGGCGAACATTTCGAGCGATGTTCGGTCGGCCATGTTAATACGCTTTTTTGACATTGCCATTTGCCGAATGTCCTCCAAGGCCGCTTCAGCATTTTGCAACGCCCTGACAAGCTCCTCATGGCAGTTCACGGCGCGGACGATGAATGCGGCGTTGGCCGTCACCGTTTCATTGTCCGTTAAGTGTTCGCTATCGAGGTAGCTAAACACCGGCCCAGGCGAGACGTGGCCGAATGCGAGCTTGCAGATAACGCGGGCATCTGGTGTTCCGACCGCGCCGACTATTTCATTACCTTCCTGCTTCCACGGAGTCTTAGTGTGTGTGTTCATGTTCGGTGCGGGGTTGGGTAACTTCCCATTATTGAACGCGGTCGCCACTGCCTGAGCCTCGGCGCGAGTTGCGAACCATTTCGTATTTCGGTCGCCGGGGAACAGCACGCAGAACTTGTGCTTGTTCACCTGAACAGGGCTGTAATTCGGGGCACGAGACTCCATCACCTTTGCCAGCCCGAACATGCTCACCGGCAAGTCGGATTTGTGTGATTCAGCCTCTTCGAGTGCTGTTTGTGATAATGTCGTCATAATCTTTTTTTGGTTTGTTGTCATTGACGGGTGAAGGGTAGCAAGGGACATGCCATGCGTTACTTTGCTAGAGATTCCACTTTTGAGACAGTTACTCAGGCCGAAAAGTGTCCACATTCGCACTTTGCATGTCTCAAAACGAGGCACATAAAACCCCTATAAACATTGGTCGAAATGGCTATGTTCCAAATATGGACAGTTTTTGTCTCATAGGTGGACACTCTATGTTTTAGACAATGTGTGATTCATTGACGTTTTAGGATTGGCACGGGAAACGCTTATTGGGTGACATGACTTCTACAAATGAATTCACGATGGGAAAAGCACTTGAGATTCAGAAGATGAATCTTGAGCAATGGGCAACCGTTCTTCGTCCCGAGATTCAATTTCGGCTTGAGCACCAAGCCGCGAAGATGAATGCGATGCTGCGCGATTGCGAAACTGGAAGCGAAAACCCTTACAACGTCTGGCGCGGCCAAGACATGACCGACTGGGTTTTGACGCGAGCCTCGGAGCTTGCTCGATAATCCCCCAACCCCCAAACGAAAGGTAACAAACGAAAACAACATCTTTAATCAGCATTGGCGACGTAATTGTCGTCTCTGGGCCAGTTAAAAACGGCAATCCCTATCATCCGGGCAATAGAACCCTCTCTGGCGAATCCCGGCGCAGGGCGCTAGGCGGATTCAAGCACGGCCAGAACTTCTCATATCTCACGTTTTGGCACGCCCCAGCCAGCGGCGGGGCGGCTCATCTGGAAAGCCCAAACAGCATTAATTGGGAAACGAGCGGAATCAACTAACCCCAACCCAGAAAGGACAAATGAACACCGAATATCCCGAACTTGAAGCCGCGATTGAAGCCGCAAGAGACGCGCTAAACAGTGCCGCAGAGCCGTGGCAACACAAACGAGAACAACTCGAAGCCGAAGAGAAGGCCGCGCTCGCTCCATTGCGAAGCGCATACGAATCCGCCACAGACCGATTGCAGGCCGCTAAGACTGCCGCACATGTCGCACGACGGAAAGCCGTATTCGACCAATGCCTGAACTCAATCCCGGATGCCGCGACGTTCGGCTGGTTCGCCTGTTGGTGCAAAGGGTATCACGACAATGCGTTCCACAACTTTAGCCCGTCCAATGCCGCCCAGATTCAAACACCGAAAGTGCCGGGACTTACACTGCTCGGGCTAGTCGAGGGCACTTTCTCGGGGGCTACCAAATTCTATGGCGCGTGGTCTGACAAGACACATAAGCTCGTCGGGCTGCTTTCGATTGAACCTGCCAAGCATCCAGGTGATTCCACGGACGGTTACGCAACAGTGAACGGCAAGCCGGTTAAATTCGAGTCAGACCCGTGGACGGGCAAGAAGCGGCCATTCAAGACGTGGATTGCCCATCTGCGAACCATCTAGGAATATTGAACCAACGAAAGGACACATTATGCATTATCAGAAATCGAAAATCAGCTGGGCTACTGCTCGCGGCACGCATACACTCATAGTGCCTGACGTGTCGGCGTCCGCCGGTGTTGACTGGGCGAAGGAAAACGGTTATACAACGCCGCAACCCCGTGTCGCCGTTAGGTTCAGCGCGGATTCTGTGCGTCACCCTCACCATTTGCATTTCCAAGCTACGGTCGAAGAATGGGAGGCATTCGCGAACGACCTGCTGAAAAGCGTGGCTCGGTCACGCGAGATGGCAGCGCAAATGGCAGAGGAAATCAAGGGGAGGGCCGTATGAGCATTTTACTTGCGTTCTTCGCCGCGATTATCGCAGCAATGTATTGCGGTCTGATGATGTTCGGGATTACTCGCCCCCGCCATGATTGCCCGCGCTGGTCGTACGCAGTGCATCTTTTCATTGCTGGCGCGATTATCATCTTTTGCGTCTGGTATCTCGGAGGACAACACCCATGAAATCCCTATTCTACCGCGTGCTCTTTTGGCTGACGCACGATGTCCGGTGTTCCTGGTGTCGGGCGGTGCTGCACAAAGCGCCTCTATACAACGGCAAGGTGAGCCATGGCATCTGCCGAAAGTGCCTGACTGAATTGCAATCGAACCTGAACTACGATTAGACAACCCCAAACAAGAAAGGAAATAGTATGAGTCATGCAACAGTATTGGTAGCCGTGCCGCCTGATGGCGACATGGAAGAACATGTGTCCGCCGCAATGCGGCCATTCGATGAAAACGGCGAATGGTTCTCTGACGGTAGCCGCTGGGATTGGTTCACGATTGGCGGTCGCTGGAACAATTACATGTTCCCCGGAAACATCATCCAAGTGAAGAACATTGCGCCAAATCAGTTTATCGAGCGCAAACGCCAGCGCGCCGAGGAAACTTGGGCCGAGATGCAGAAGGAAGATGACAAGCGACTGCTCAAGCTCATTTACGGCTTCGATGAGAAGGCCACGAAGGAAGACGTGTTGAACGATGCGTTGCGCTCATGGTTTCCCACGCATTACGCGTTCCTGCATGAAAAGAAATGGCATGAGCGTTCGCGCATGGGTTGGTTCGGATGTGATGCCAAGACGGAATGCGAAATTCGCGGCGACAATCCAAAGGTGGCCCGATGCAAGGCCGCATCCAAGAACGCGCCAGAGGCTTACATCGTATCCTGGGGAGATGATTCAGCGTCGTGGGACTTGAAGTTTTACAATCGCTTTATCCAGCCGTTGCCGCCGGAAACCGTGCTTGTGACTGTTGACTATCACGTTTGACCGAGCCACCCGTCCTTCTGTGTGATGCCTGCCCCTCACCGGGCAGGCTTTTTTGTTTCCAGCCGCGTGACGAGCGCATCGAGCTTCGGGTCAACCGAGCGCAATTCTGCGAGGCGAGATATGCCAAAGCTGACCGCTCCGTGCGTGCAGTTGAACGCTCTGCCGATGACTTCCATCGTCAGCCCGCGTTGCCACATGAGATGCGCGGCGATTCTCCTTGCATCGGATACAATCACTGTGCGTGACCGGCCCATGATGTCGCTGACGCTGACGCCGGTTGCTTCGCTTACGGCCAGGATTTCGGGTGGGATGGTCACGAAAGTTTGGCGAGGGCTTCTTTGGCTATGTTACGCATGTAATCAGACTTTCCTCTGTCGAGTGAAAGTGGATTTGGGGCTATGATTATCTCAAATGCCCCCCTCGCCACCCGCATTTGTTCCTTTAGCCGTGCACGCTCGCTCTTTGCTGCGGCGAGTTCCTTCTCTGTCGCCTCCTTTTGCTCAAGGAAGGTTTTGGCGGCGGTGGGTAGGTTGGCGATGGCGTTATCTGCGGCTACGTTGAACTTTGTCAATTGTTTGGCTAAATCCGTCGGGCAATGCGCTTTGATTTTGCCCCACGAAATATAATCAATTCCAGAACAAAAATGTTTCAACTCCTCCACCATCACCGCGATTTGAGCGTGGGCTGAGGCGAGTTCGGATGCGAGGCGGTCGCGGTCGGATGTAATAACAACAAGCCGTTCATGCAATGATTGGAAAGCGACATCCGCAACTCTAATTTGTTCACGCAGCATTCGCGGGTCTTCCTCTTTCCACTTCTCCAACTCCCTCACCCGCTCATTCAACTGCTGCCTTGCGGTGGCGAGTTGGGTGAGATGCTTCTTTGCTGCAAAACGATAGTTATATCTGATTTCATCAGAAAGCGTGTTAAACGCGGCCATACTCAAACCGGATAAGTAAAGAGCGGTCGCTTCAATCTCATAATGAGTCATCTGCGTCGGCTGCGGCTCGGGTGCGGGGGAATCATTTGCATTCGGTTGGTTCATAAATCACGGATACGGGTTTTCGTAGGGATCGTCAGTGCGGCGTTTGATGCGGTCGTAAGCCTCTCTTGCTGAATGTTGAACCGAGCTGTAACCGCAGCCGTCGTAACTCTGTTCGCGGCTTCGCACCTGTTCGCCATCGTAAATAGAGTTGTCATCAAGCGATTGACGCAAATCGTCAGCATCACAGTAACGGCCTTGTCGTTCCATTTCACGGATTATATCTCTGTATTTCATTTGGTTTGGCCTTTCTCTTTTTCCCACGCCGTGATTTGTTCGGAAGTGCATTTTGAGCGAGCGCGGCGGTATTCGCAGCCATCGTAGAAATAACCATCCTCGTCCACTATCATCCATGCGGCAGCAATAAAGCAAAACTCATCCGTCTCCTGCTTCGGCATCATCAGGTCTGCCAGCGGAGTGCCGCCTTGAAAGACTATGTATGGGTCATTCATAAATTATCCAGTGCAGTAACCTGAATCGCATCCGCCGCCCGGCTCCAGTTTTGCTTTCTTTGGTGGGACTCTTTTAGCCCATTCCACAACGGCGTCAATTCCTTCCGGGCGTCCCTTTTTGCGGAATGGATGAAACATGAACTTGTTAGAGAAATCTCTTTCCCTATTCAAATCGCTAAGCATTTTCTCGCGCTGACGGATGTCAGCCTTGTCGTCCTCGTCCCATGTTTTTATGTCGGTGCTGTTAGCTAGCACGCAGCGGCATTCACGGCTGCGATGTGGCAGCGGTTTGTATCCGGCGCGGGCAAGGAGTTCGTTTCTGTCTTGTTCGGTATGCAGCACAAGCGGCGACCATTGTGCCCGGCCTTCGTTGGTTGAATCGCTTTCAACATATTCCGGCCAGTTGGCTCGGTCGGCGGATTCCTCACGGCGCACGCCGCAAACCATTTCAGATAGTCCGTCGGGATCATTCCACGACAGCCAGTGCATGGTTGGAATTATTTTCGCCTCTTGCGTGCAGAACCGTCGCATCTTATCCGGCCAAACATTGTGAGCGACCAACATTGCATCCCAATCAAAACGCGCTGTTCTGCACGGAATGAATCCGCACCTTTCCGCGAATCGTTCGCCCGCTGGCACTCTCAGTTCAATCCACCATTTTGCAGCCCAACCCGTGTCGTTGAATAGCACAACAACTTTACCAAGCGGATGATTTTGGTTGTATTCGTGAAGGTACTGGAGCAGCGCAATCGAATCATTCCCATAGGAGCATTTGACGACATAGTCGGGCCGCAGCGCTTGGCCATCAAAATCAAAAGATGTTGGAATGGCGCTCATCACTTCCTCCCCTTTCGCTTGCGGCCAGCATTCTCGCGTTCGAACTGTTTCATTAGAGCCTCAATGGTATTGTAAAGCGTGACGGCCTGCTGCGCCATCTGGATTCGTGGAGCCTTGGGCGGCGGCTCTGTGCGCCTTTGGTTTCGGAGTGCGCGGAGAAAATCTAATCGCACAGCGCGTTTAGATTCTGACGGGCAATCGTCAAGCGGCACGCACGCATCGCATTTTGTGCAATAAACGACCATATCGCCGTTGACAACGTCTATTGCAAGCTCGCGGTGCGGACACCTTGGAATCTTCGGTTTCATGTCGCTCATTTGGGTTTTGGGGTAGGTCTTTTCGCAATAATCTCTAAACATTTTGGACAAGTGACAGCATCGTCTCTTAATACCCATGTGGCCCGACGCAGGTCAATGCGCCGAGGAGGGTCAAAACAGAGCGCGGATACCGCTCCGTCAGAGCGCACCTTTGACGCCCGATGAATTATCTTGCTCACTTCCCACTCCGTTTCTTGAGCAGGGCGCGGAGTTTTTCGGAGAATTTTTGATAATCCAAAGCCCTTACATCGAATACTGCGGCCATAGATGACAGACATCTCGTACGATATTGCGTTGCTAATTCTAGCCATATTTTAGCTCTGTCCTCATATTGAGCGGCGAGCTTCTCCAATTCCTGCCGCAGCGTTGGTTTCATTTGGCGGGAGGGGTTACAGGTTCTTGTTGCAAGGCATCACGAAGTCCATCCGTCGCGTGGTCTAGCGCGTCGTATATCGGGTCGTCGGAGTCTCCCCGTATGCGTTCGTCAATCACGCGGTCTAGCGCTTCGATGTACGCCTGCAAGGCATTGTTTGTGTCGTTGGTCATCTTATCATTTCTTGGCGTCGAGCCACGATTGTTTTGTCTGGCAGGTGCGTTCAGTCTTTCGGCCAATCGTTTCTTCGTCTAGTAAATCCAACAGCGCATCCCCTGCCTTTTCCAGCCGGTCAATGCGGGATTGGAGCGCGGCGATGCCATCCGCGATTGATTCTGGCCCGGTCGTGAACATGGCCAGCAACATCTCGTCGTGGGTTTCCATCGCGTAAATCTGGGCGCGAAGTGTATCATTCTGCGCGGCAAGACCCGCAATGGCAGATTCGGCTTCCGCGAGATTTGGGTAAATACGGTATGGCATAGCTATGTCTGAATCCTTTCGATTCTCACGACCGTCCCCTCGCGTCCGCTGGTTTGGCACTGGGCGTATTCCCAAGCGATTCGGTCGTCCCGGTCGTCCATTCCGAGCCATGCGGCGATAGAATCTCGCAGCGACTTGCACCCGCCGGAATAATTTTCCGAATCGAGGATTCGGGAACGAAGGCCGATGATTGCAATCCGTAGTTGGATACCGCCTGTAGCCAGGCGCTGCCTGCTTCTTTGCGGCGACGGCTCGCCCCGCTCCAATGGCCGCGTTGCTTGTTCAACGACGTGGCTTTGAAGTTTACCCAGACCAGGCACACGGGAGGGGTGACACCATTCGCCACGGTGGAAAATCCAGCTTGCGGGGACTTGGGGCGGGCGCTCATTCATTTGGCCTCTCGGTTAAGCGTTTAAATTCCAGAACCCAAACCCATTTATTTTTGTCGCGCTCCCACGAGCCTTTGCCGTGGATGGACTCCCAAAGTTTGTGATAGCCGTTTTTGTATTTGTGATGTGAGCCTTCGTCATACTGGTGCTCAACCCTTTCAGCGATGGAACACTCCCATGATGCGTCCAGCGGTTCACACCCTTCCGTCCTCGCATCTTCCTCGCTTATGTCCTGCAACCGCTCCACGCGCACGCCGGTAATTTCCAGCGTGATGCGCGAGGCCCAACGGGGCATAAAGATGGATGGACGTTTGTGCCATCCCTGGCTCGTGCGATTCGGAATGATATGTGGTGGCTCATAACAGACTGAGGCCGCGCCGCTGTTTTGTGCTCGGAAGCGCCACCGCTGTTTTCTGGTGTTGGTCAATCCGTTGCGTTGCCATCTACCAAATCGCCAGTGGGTTTCCTTGACCCAAAGCCTGTCGCCGGGTTGGCCAAGCGGACACACTTCTGTCGCGTGTCCCGTCATAGGGGCGAATCTCATTATATCGTCAGCTTTTAAGTATCCTTGCGCATCTGGCCCGAACATCCAATCGGCTTTGATAATCCTGCGCGTCTGCGTCTTGCTGCCGTCAAGGATGGCCCGCACCATCGGCGCGGACATTAATATTGGCCTCTCGCGTATCGCGGTCATGGGGTTTAACGAAATTGGGCCATCGCTTGCTCGTAGGCTTCGGACAGTGCCTTGAACTTTGCCTCGGAGCCGCCGGGTTTGTCAGGGTGGCAAAGATTCGCTTTTGCTTTGAACGCCGATTTCACCGCGCCTTCGCTGGCGTCGGGGAGGATGTCGAGCATTTCCCACCACGGCCTCCCGCCGCATCGTTCCGGTATGGCGATGTAGCCTTGAAACGCTTGCTCGACGGTGGTGCATCCCCATCGCTCACGAGCCCGTTGGGCTTCGATGTCCTTTGCGATGGCTGTCAAATTGAATCCGAGCCGCACCCATTTGTCACACGAGAGAACACAGGGGCGAAAGAATTCCTTCCCGTTGCGGAAGAATCGCAACTGAAAATAAACGGCTACCCCTGGGTCAGACGGCTCTGCGACTTCGCGGTTGCCGGTCTTGGTGAACGCTTTGTTGCACGAAATAATTATGCTATCATCCTGATAATCCCAACGGCGTTTGTTGAGGCGGTTTATCTCAGCTTGTACAAAGTCTCTGGCCCATGGATACGCCCTCTCATCGAACTGTGGCGTCGAACGATTCATCGGCGCGGTGCGTCCGACATTGTTTGGCCAGCAGAGAGGAAATCGCGTAATGTCGCTCATAGTTTCCCCACGCTATTCGATGGCGGAAAGGAATGCAAGAAGTATTTTTATATTTCGTGCGATTTTTGTTGACGTTAAGGCATTCGGTGGTATCCTGAACTTCAATGAATACGGAATTAACCAACAAAATCAAGGCTCTTAAGCCTTCCAAAGGGTTCGTGGTTGCGACCACAAAAGAGCGCGACAAGGTGCTCAAAGAGGCTCGCGACTTGAAGCGATTCGGACAGATTGATTTCGATGTGACCACTCGGGAATGCGATGGCGGTTTCAAGGTGGTGGCGGTATGAGCGCTATCTATGGATTGTTTAATAAGAACGGCGAGTGCTTATATGTCGGCAGAACGAACAATCCCGGAATACGAGCAGAAAGCCACAGGAAACGCTTTAGGCGTGCCACGTTTCAGATTATTTCCGAAGTGCCACGCGAACAGGCGGAAGCGGAAGAATATGCCACAATTGCCAGGTTCAGGGCTATTGGCCAAGCAAAAGCGAATCGAGCGACCCCAACATCTTTTAAAGTTCCTCTTGCGAGACAAATCGTGAATCTAAAGCCGCGGCATCGGTTCTCAATTAACGGCAAAAAAGCACGCAATGAAGCGAATCGCGCCATCAAAACTCTCCGAGACGCCGGAGTGTTGACCGTCGAGGTCATCACCCGCGAAACGGACAAAACAGAAGTGTTCAACGTCATCGCCCTTTAACAACCCCAAACACTGAAATATGAAACGACCAAACGGAGAACAAATACAAGCCGAAATTGATTGGCTGAAAGCGAACAAATCTAAAGTGCGGAAACATTCCGCATTCGAGGACAACCACCACGATAGCATTGACGGTCAGATTCGCGCTTTGGAAGGTCGCTTTGATGAGGACGACATGCAGCGCGAATTCTCGGATGAACCGTCGAATGTGCAGGAGTCCGTGCGCGACGCCATTCTTTGGATGGAAGGCGAAGAGGAGGTTTCCCCTTCCCTTAACTGGAAGCCGCTCGTTCAGAAATAACCCGCGTAATCGCAACCGTTTTAACAACTCCAAATACAAGACCCCAACAAAAGGAAATCCAATGCCAAACATCAATGTAATGCGCGAATCCAACTTCCTCAAAAAAGAGGACTGTGACCCGCCGATTCTCGTGACCATCAAAGGCGTTCATCAAGAGAACGTCGCGAAAGCCGGAGCACCGGAAGAACTCAAATGGTGCATCGAATTCAACGAGGCTGAAAAGCCTATGGTTCTGAATTCGACCAACGCCCAACTCATCGCCAAGATTGTTGGGAGCGAAGAAACCGACAACTGGACTGGCAAAAAAGTCGTGCTCTACAATGACCCAAGCGTGAGCTTCGCTGGCAAGGTCATTGGTGGCATTCGTGTGCGAGCACCAAAGCAGCGTGCCGCCGCGCCTGCGCCTGCGCCCGCTCCCGTCCCTATCGCTCCACATCCCGCGCCAGCCAACGGTCCAGGCAATCCGGGCGCGGACGATGACGACGTTCCGTTCTGACATGAACGTAAAAGAACTCATTCGCCAAATCCGTGAACAAGGCCCGAAATTCAATCTGTGTGAGAAATGCGGTCGGTTTGAATCGCCCGTCAAGTATTCTGCACAACTTGACCTGTGGGTCTGCTGGCAATGCTTTCACGAATTAACGAAATGAAAGCCATCGTTACAGACGCCATCTTTTCGGGGTTCACGTCCAGGGCCGATAAATCAATCGGTTTTCGCGGCGTGACCCCCGAATTGACCAGCGTGGAAAAAGCGGCCCTGATGGATATTCACGGCATCAACGTGCGGTTGCTTATTGAACCGAAAGATTTTGAGCTTGATGCCAAGCTGGAAATCAAAGGTCAATTCGATAAAAAGACCGCCTCGCAACGGCTTCGCGCTGTGTTGTTCATCTTGTGGAAACAATCCAGCGGGCAAGGCGAATTTGAGGACTTTTACCGCAGAGAAATGGAAAGCGTGATTGAACAAATAAAATCGCGCCTTAGCGACAATGGCTGACCAAACTAATCAATACAGAAAAAACACATTGTATGTGACCAACCAGATTCATCGCTGGCTTTGGTGGCTGGCAGACGTACAAGAACATGCAACGGCTGAATCCATCGCCGATGACATTCTGAGAACGGAACTGATAAAACGCCATCCTAATATTGAACAAGCTGAGGTTGATTACCAGAAAGGCCGGAAAGCCCTGAACGACGCGGCTAAAGCATTCCTTAAAACCCCAACCCCTTAACGATTATGAACCTAACCCGAATAAACGAATACTGGCACTTGCTCGAAGCTGCGAAGGCGGGCAAGACGATTCAGTGGCAATTTGGTGGTGATGGCAAGTGGCGCGACTTGACCGAAAGCGACCTTCTTGACACACCCGAGCATTACCGAGTCAAACCCGAGCCAAAGCTCAGGCCTTGGAGGCCAGAGGAAATCCCCGTTGGTGCGCTGATTCGTCGCAAAGAAAAAGATTCGTTCTTGGCGATAATCACGGCGAGATATCAAGCACTGTTTTGGACAACATATCACGGAACGGGCGGATTGCCAACCGAGCAGGTATTGAAATCCCATGAGCATTCCACCGACGGCGGTGTCACTTGGAAACCCTGCGGCGTGGAGGAGGCGCCATGAGCGACAACTACAACCGGCCAGCGTTCCCGCAGCCGTTGACGGATAATCAGGGACGGGTCGACTATCCAGAGCAATACGGAGTTGGCGGCCTCACCAAGCTGGAATATTTCACCGCGATGGCGATGCAGGGATTGATAATACAAGACCCTGCTGATATTCCAGCCGGAATTGAAATGCACGATGTTGCAATCGCGATAGCCAAAGCCACGCTCGACGCACTCGAAAAGGAGGGTAAATGAGCGCGACCACCGACATGCTGGAAGCCGACGAATTCGCCAAATGGGCTGACATGCGCCGAGCCGAGCAAGTATTTCTCGCCAAGAAAGAAATATGGCTCACCGCTTACGCTCTCTGGCGCAACGAACAGCACAAAGAAAGACTCTTGCAGCAAATCCCACAACAACAGGAGGCGGTCGCAACGCCGCCTCCTGCCTCAATTACCAATACGAAGCCATGACCACCCACGACCTCATTCCGCCAATCATCGGCTCAATCTGTTTCCTCGCCTACTGCCTTGCGCTGGAGAAAGCGAGGCGGGGATGAAAAGGGTACTTGTTTGGCTTGGAGTCATAGTGTTGTTCAATTTCACATGGCTGACTTTGTGGGATTTGATATTTAAGTGTCCTGTGCCGATGTGGTTTCTGATTTCTTTTTCAGCAGCTTTCGGATTTGTGCTTGCCATAATCGAATACGTGTACTTTCCAGACGACCCAAAACGATGAAATCTGACCTTAATGAAATCCCGATGCGCCTCTACTACCGCGAGCACACGCGATTCGACCCTGACGCGCATCCGTATGATTCGCCTGCGCTGAGGGAGTATGATAAGGAACGATTTGCCGCGTTGGCGGCTAACGCTCCCGTCGCCGATAAACCATCAACCGTTGTTAACAATGACGGCGGCGGGAGCGGTCATGGCAGAAAACCCTAAAACGAAAAGGACAAATGCAAACAGAAATAAATGAAGTCGAAGTGAATGGCATCAAATATATCCGCAAGGATACCGCTCAAACGCTCATCGTGTCCAAAGACGCCATCATGGTCAGAACGCAATCGGCAGGCGTGTTTTACGGAACTCTCGCCGAGAGCAATCTGAAAGAAGGTTGGGTGAAACTCAAGAACGCCCGGCGCGTATGGTACTGGGATGGAGCGGCAAGCCTGTCGCAACTCGCAACGGAGGGCACATCCAAGCCATCCAATTGTAAGTTTCCCGTCCCTGTCTCGGAAGTCACGTTACTCGGAGTCATCGAACTGATTCCATGTACGGAAAAAGCCGTCGCATCTCTCAACACCGTCAGCGTATGGAAACAATAAATTCCGGCTACGGCGACGGCTCCGGCTCCGGCTCCGGCGACGGCTCCGGCTCCGGCTCCGGCGACGGCTCCGGCGACGGCTCCGGCGCCGGCTCCGGCAACGGCTCCGGCTCCGGCGACGGCTCCGGCG
>Ga0210398_10000350_pt1 | contig 54416 bp, 53 predicted proteins | sample IncBWC4OmetaG_FD_161047 | JGI IMG/M metagenome (GOLD analysis project Ga0210398, IMG submission 161047) | Forest soil microbial communities from Barre Woods Harvard Forest LTER site, Petersham, Massachusetts, United States - Inc-BW-C-4-O | ecosystem: Environmental > Terrestrial > Soil >...
CACCGAGAGTTTCTGGTCTCGGGGCGGGGCGCCAATGAGATAGGTCCCGAAAGCGGCTATCGAGGTGTACGCCGCATCGATCGAATAGCCCCTTAGATCGTCGCAGAACGCCTTGCCGGCGGTAGCCAGAAGCAAACAAGCCGATACTGACATTGCTATCGCCGCGGTGCGCCTCGTCAAATCGGTTCCCTGTCCTTTCCCATCCGCAAAATTGCTCGTTGTTAAATGGCGTGACGAGTTCGCTCACCGAACCGCGGGGGCCGACGCGCCGCTAGGCTTCGCCGTAATGCACCCGGCGGAAGTTGCGTGACGGGATCAGGTCGTCGACGTGCACATCCCACAGCGTCGAGCTGTCCTGCGCCTGGTGCTCGCGGAACAGATCGGCGAGGCGGCCGAGCGTGGTGACCTTGGTGCCGTTGAGGCCAAAGCCGCGGGCCACCTGGGCGAGGTCGCCACGGCCGTGGGTCGCGTGCATCGGATCGACGTCATTGGCGCGGAACTTGTGCGTTTCGGCGCCATAGCCGCCATCGTTGATGATGCAGATCAACAGCTTGATACCCTGGCGCTGAAGCGTCTCCAGCTCCTGGATGTGCTGATAAAGGCTGCCGTCACCGTCGATCAGCAGCACCTTGCCGTTGTTGCGCGCCGCGGCCACGCCGATCGCCGCGGAGATGCCAGAGCCGATCGCACCGAAATCGATCGGGACGTGATACTTGCCGGCCGGGCGGCCACGCAGATGCGTCATCGCAAAGCTGAAGCAGTGGCCGCCGGCGACGATGACGTCCCAATCCTTTGGCACGGCGGCGTCGAGTTCTTTGACGACCGGGCGTGGATCGAGCGTGCCGGGTGTCGGCGTATAGGGTTTAGGGTCCGGGTTTTCCGCGGTCGCGGCAATCCTGGAGGCGATCTCGTTGCTGCGCCAGCCCTGGCGGCGGATGGCCTTTTCCTTCAGCCGGGCAACGACGGCTTCGGCCGCGGCCCTGGCGTCCGCCTGGACATGCAGATCGGCGGTGCGCAGTCCTTGCCAAAGCCCGCGCGGTTGCGTGTCGATGCGAACGACCTTGGCGTTCGGAAACAGATAGCCGCCCTCGGTCGTGTAGTGGCCAAGCCCCGCGCCGGCGGCGATTACCAGGTCGCTTTCGGCGAAATATTCGCGGCCGAGATCGGTGGCGAAGGTGCCGGCGATATCGAGCGCGAACGGGTTGCCGTCGAACAGGCCCTTGCCGAGCAACGTCGTCGCCAGCAGCGCGCCCGATTCATCGGCGAGGCTCTCCAGCGCGCCCTTGGCGCCCGCCCATGTCGCGCCGCGGCCGCCAATGACGATCGGCCGCTCCGCCTCGGCGATCATCGCGACGACCTCATCCACCACCTCGGGATCGGGCCGCGCCAGCTGCCGCCGCGGCATAAGTTCGGTCGAGGGCAAATAGTCGGGCAGATAGGGAAATTCTTCCTTCTGCAGGTCGAGCGGGACGCTCAGCACGACGGGCTTTCGCTCGGCGCGGGCGACGTAGAACGCCTCGCGGACGCAATCGAGTGCGCGGTCAATGGTTCTGATCGGCACGAAATGAGCGCCGGTCGCCAGCGCCAGCGGCGCCTGATCGATCGACTGGATGTACCAGGAAGCGCCGATCGGCGCGTCGCCGGCGAACACCACGACGGGCGCGTTGCCGCGTGCCGCCATGACCAGCGCCGTCATGATCTGGGTATAGCCGGGGCCGCAGGTGACCGAGGCGACCCCGACCTTGCCGGTCGCCCGCGCGTAGGCGTCGGCCATCGCGACGCAGCAATGCTCGTGGCGAGCGTGAATGAGTCGCGCCTTCTGGTTGTCGGCCATCGATGCCGACCAGTACATGTTGGCGTCGCCCATCAGTGTGAACACGGTATCGACGCCCTCGGCGGCAATAGCCTGGGCCAAAATGTCCGAAACCTGGTTTTCGCTCATTTGGTGTCTTTCCCCGAAAACTTCTCGCGTACCCACGACGCCGCGGCACGCGACAGGATTTTGCCGCCGCTGAGCGCCGCCGCTTCATCCAGTGGCTGGGCCTCGCCGTCCTGTGCGTCCATCAACTTGGCGACATTCGCGGCGAACTCGGCGAGCAGGGCGCGGGCCAGGTGGACCCCGCCGGCATTGGCGAAGGTTTCCAGCGGCCCGGTGACGTGGAAATTGCCCTCGACCTTCAACAGGGTCGTCTCAGCGCCGGTGGCCTCGACGATGCCGGTGGCGTTGGCGCGGGAGGCGCCACGGCCATCGATACCGCGTCCCTCGACCGTGCAGCGCCGGGCGGTATGGTCATAGGCGAGCTTCGCCTCGCCGCGAAACTGCGCCACGGTCGGACCGAATTTCACCCGCATCGTGCCCTGATAGGCGCCCTTGTCGTCGGCTTTTGTCAGGGTCGCGCCCGGGATGCACGACGCGACGACAGCAGGATCGGACAACAATGGCCAGACCGCCTGTGGCGGCGCGGCGATGGTAATTTCCTCGCGGATCGAAATCATCGAGCGAGGCTACCGGTACTCATCCGCGTTTGTCGACAGACACAGTGGCGTTTCAGCTACCCGCCTCACGGACGCTCCGGTTTTAGCGCTTCTTGCGAGGGCCGGAAGCTGCTTTGCCGCCGGCCGGGCTGTGGAAGGCTGCTTTTGGCGCTGACCGGACGTTCAAGCCTCTTTGCACCCAGACGCGCGATCAGCAGTTGGAAATCGGTGGAGAGGGGCGGTTTGCAGCCGCGGTCAGCCAGATTGTGAATCGGCGCCAAAGGTTGCGCTCGGCCGCATGGCTCGCCGCGAGCATCTCCATCTCCAGGCTGGACGCCGAGCGCTGCGCCGCGGCGTTTTCGACAAAATGGCGTTCCTCGGCCACCGCGATCCAATCGAGCAGCACGTTTTTGTGCATGACGTCCTCGCGATCTCGGCCTATCGGGCCGTCTTTGGTGGGCCGGTCAAATCAGGGCTTTGGCGATGAGGCTGAGACCAGAAAGGGTCAACAGGACGAGCACGGCGCGCTTGAAATTGTGGTCGCTCAGCCGGCGGTAGAGGGCGACGCCCGTGCTCGTGCCTAGCAACACGGCGGGTAGCGTGGCCAGCCACAGCACCCAAAAAGCGCGGTTGAAAATCACCGGCGAGACCAGCGCCAGGACGCCGAGCGAGACCAGCTGCATCGCGACGATAAACGGTTGGGTTATCCCACGGACTGCAGCTTTGTCGGCATTACGCAGACCGAGATAGACGACAACCGCCGCCGCCCCGAACCCGGAAAACCCACCGATAATCCCGCCGAAAAATCCGACCCCGGCGGCCGCCTTCCAGCCGGAGGCTGAGATGCACGCACGGCCGGGCTTCCTCAGCATCAAAACGCTGTAGACGACCAGGAAGAGACCGAGCCCGGCGGCGAACCAGCTGGTCGGCAGATTGCGCAGCAAGGCGACACCGAGCGGCACGCCCGCCAAGCCGCCAATGATATAGGGCAGCGCGCCTTCACGATTGGGGGTGTCCAGCAACGTGATCTCGCGCCGCAACTTGCTGATGGACAGAAGCTGGTGGCAGGTCGACAGCAGCATGATGAGCGGGACGGCTTGCAACGGCGGCAATAGCCACAGCACGCAGGCCGCGACCGCCGAAAACGCAAAGCCAGCGAGCCCGCTGACGACGCCCGCGAGAAACAGGACCGCCGACACGACGAGCACGGTACCGAGGCCCGGGCCGCCCTCGACCAGGCGAACCCCCAGCAGGAAACGCGTCCCGTCAAAGGCGAGGTGGCGCGCTGTCGGAGCGATTTCGACACATGCCATCGCCATGATGACGACCGCGGGGAGCGCGACGAGGGGTTTTCTGAGAACGATCGAGACCATGCCACTCTCCTCCATCTGGCGACGGTGGGGGCCGTCGGTGGAGGGAGCATGGCCGCGCGCGTTGGCCGGCGCTTGAGGACTCGCTTCATTTGCTCTTAAGGCGGCCTTGATTTTTCCTTACCATCGGAATGGGCCGGCTGGAGACAATCGTGCGGTTCGCATTCGGCGACTATGTGCTCGATATCGACCGGCGGGAGCTTCGCCGGCGGAATGAGCCGTTGGCCGTCGAGCCCCAGGTTTTCGATCTGCTTGTCTACCTTGTGCAAAACCGGGATCGCGTCGTCAGCCGCGACGATGTGATCGACGCCGTGTGGGGTGGCCGCATCGTTTCGGATTCAGCCGTCACGACGCGGATCAACGCGGTGCGCCGCGCGGTCGGCGATAGCGGCTCGGCGCAGACGGTCATCCGCACCGTAACCCGCAAGGGGCTGCGCTTTATCGCCGTCGTCGAGGAGCAAGACGTCGCGCCGCCGGTCCTGCCAGAGCCGCTCGCCGTGCCGCCGGTCGTGCGGCCATCGATCGTTGTGCTGCCATTTCGCAATGCAAGCGGCAACCCGCAGCAGGAGTATTTCACCGACGCGGTAACTGCCGATTTGACCGTCGATCTGTCGCGCATACGGGATATCGGTGTGATATCGGCGGCCTCGGCCTTTGCGTATAAGAACAGCCCGCTCGATATCCGGCAGATCGGCCGCGAGTTCGGCGTTCGCTACATCGTCACCGGCGGCATCGCGCGGGTCGATGGCCTGGTTCGGACGAATGTCCAGCTGGTCGATGCTGTTTCGGGCGAGCAGCTCTGGGGAGACCGGTTCGAGCATGAATTCGCCGATCTGGGCGGGCTCGAGGACGAGATCACCGGCCGCATCGCCCAATCGCTGAATTTCCAACTGATACGGGCGGAAGGACAGCGGGCGGCGGCGGCGACGCATCCCGACGCTCTCGATCTGCGGCTGCGCGCGACGAGCCTTTTCTATAGCTCGCTGTTGCCGGAACACACGCTGACGACCCGTGAGCTGTTGCAGCGCTCCGCCAAGCTCGATCCTGGCACCGCCGAGACCTGGGCGCGTCTCGGTCAGGTCATCGTCTCGGACTATTTGACCAGCTGGAACAATACCGGACGGGAACAGCTGCGCGAGGCGGAGGATGCGACCCGCCGGGCGCTGCAGATCGACCCGAACCACGCGCTGGCGCATGTCGCGCAAGGTCTCGTGCTGCGGGCACGCGGCCAGCACCTCGAGGCGTTGATCGCGTTTAACCGGGCAATCGAACTCGATCGTAATTTCGCCCTCGCCTACGCCCACAAGGGCAACGGGCTGACCTTGGTCGGCCGACCCGCCGAGGCGCCGCCGTTTGTCGAGCAAGCCATCCGGCTGAGCCCTCACGACCCGTCGATTGGCATGTTCCAGTGGATCAACGGTCGGGCGCTATTCTTTACCGGCGAGTACGAACAGGCGATCCCGTGGTTCCGCAAATCGATCGAGACCCGGCCGAATTTGTGGTTCACCTGGCTCTATCTGGCGAGCGCCTGCGCGCTTGCCGACATGCCCGAGCAGGCGACGCGGGCCTTGTCCGAGTTCAATCGCATGTTCACCAGCCCTGTCTACACTTTGACCTTGGTCGAGGCGCGAGAACGCGCGGAGCCAAATGACGATCCGGTCGTCGTCGCGGCCAGGGGCAAGTTTCACGATGGCCTGCTGCGAGCCGGGATAGCGCGCGGCTAGCGGGTTGGCGCGTCGGCGTTTGCGCGATCGCCCTCGCTCGCGTAATGGTGTCAGTGAAAGAGCTGGGAAAGGCCGACCATGAGAAGCAGAGTAAATTCCTTCGCACGCGTCAGCAGCCTTTACGAGATGCCAGTCACCCCGGCCCGCACCCGCCAGATGCGCGGGTTGCTCGACGAGTCGGAGGCCGAGACCGCGGCGCTGACCGCGACAACGATGCTGTGCGAATATTTGAACCGGTGGAACGACGCCGGCCCGGATGAGCTGGCGCGCGCCGAGGCGGCGATCGAGGTGGCCCTTCACCCGCGAAATCCGCGCCTTTTTCTCGCGCATTACGCCAAGGGGTTTCTGCACCGTGGCCGAGGCGAGCACCAGGCCGCGCTCGCGGCGTTCGACGAAACGATCAAGCTCGCCCCGGATTTCGCGCGAGTCTATGCGCAAAAGGGCGAGCAATATGTCTATCTCGGCGAACCCGCGAAGGGGATCGCCGAGGTCGAAAAAGCCATCAAGCTCAGCCCCAGGAGTTCGGTGCGCGGCTATTTTTATTGGGTGATCGGCCGCGCCCGCTTCTTTATGGGTGAGGATGCCGCCGCGATCCCGCAGCTCCAGGCCTCGGTCCGAGCCTGGTCGAATGTCTGGTATAATCGGCTTTATCTGGTCAGCGCCCAAGCGCATGCGGGCAAATTGCCGGGTGCGAAACGGGTGTTGCGCGCGTTCGACAGCCAGTTCGGCACCTATACACTCGCGCGCGTCATCGAAAACGAACGTGCCTGCCCAGACGAGCACCCGCTCGTCATCGCCGGGCGGGAGCGCTTTCACGAGGGGTTACGCCGCGCCGGTTTGACCTGATCGTGAGCTAATTGCTCGAAAGCTGGTCTTCCATAAAAGCCGCGAAGGCGCGGGCCTTTGCGCTTGCTTGGCGTCCGGCCGGAAACAGCGCCCAAAGTTCCACGGTCGGCAAGCGCCAGTCCGTCAACAACGCCCGAACCGCTCCCGACTTCAACTCAGGCGTGAACATCCACTCCGATCCGCCGATCGAAAGACCGAGGCCGGCAAATACGGCCTCCCGGACACCTTCGGCCGCGCTCACGCGGAGCCTTCCGTTCAACGTCACGGACACCTCCGCCGATTCTTGACGAAAGGTCCAAACCTCGCCGCCCTGACGCTGGTCGTAAATAACGGACTGGTGCGCTTGCAGGTCGGCCGGGGTTCGCGGCGTGCCCGATGCATCGAGGTATCCGGGTGCGCCCACAACGATCGCCTGGCTTTTGGCGATCTTCCGAGCGGTCAGGGCGGAGTCCGGTTGGTGGCCCAGCCCCAAAGCCACGTCGATGCCGGCTTCGATCAAATCGACACCTCGATCTTCAAGGACCAAATCGACCTCGAGAGCAGTGTATTTGGCAAAAAACGCCGGCAGCCGTGGCACGATCTGAAGCCGGGCGAAGGTCACCGGCGCGGAAATCCGAAGTCTGCCCGCGAGCCCGGACGAGGCGCCACGAGCCGCGAGTTCCGCCTCTTCGATTTCTTCGATCGACCGCTTGGCGCGCTCATAGAAGTTTCGCCCGGCCTCGGTTGGGCTTAGACCGTGCGTCGAGCGCAGCAGCAGCCGCACACCGAGCCGGTCCTCCAGTTGCGCGATCGTCTTGGAGACTGTGGGTTGGCCGACCCGAAGCTGCGTCGCGGCGCCGGAAAACGAGCCCGCCTCGATCACCCGGACAAAGGTTTCCATCGCAGAAAGACGATCCATCGTCATTTCCTCGGGAAGCAATTAGCCCTTTGATGAGGCTAGCAGAAACAAGACGGGATTGGTTGCGGCGCAGCATAAGTCACGCGCCAACAGCGTTATTCCGATCCGGCATAACCGTTAATCCGCCGCCGCGGCTACTCAAAGCCGCGCAGTTGCCAGAACTATGGCCTCGGAAATCTTGACCGAAGCGATAGCCTGCCCGCGGCAGCCCAATCGGGCGCCAGGCGACAACGCAATGGGAGAACTTCCATGGCCTCGGAACAAGTCGACATCCTGATTCTGGGCAGCGGCTACGGCGGCAAGCAGCTCGCCTGGCACATGGCGCGGTCGGGCAAGCGCACGGCGGTGATCGAGCGCCGCTGGATCGGCGGCTCCTGTCCCAACATTGCCTGCCTGCCCAGCAAGAACGAAATCTGGGGCGCGCGCGTCGCGCATCTGGCGCGCCACGCCGGGCAATTCGGCATCGTCGCGGGGCCGGTCGAGACCGACATGGCGGCCGTCCGTCAGCGCAAATCGGACATGGTTGGCCGCGAGGTCGCGTTTCACCTGCAGCAATACAAGACGACCGGTGCCGAGCTGATCATGGGCAGTGGCTGCTTCGTCGGCCCGAAAACCATTGAAGTGCACCTCAATGACGGCGGCACCCGCGCCCTCACCGGTGAAAAGGTGTTCCTCAACATCGGGACGCACGCGGCCATCCCCGACATTCCCGGCCTCAAGGAGGCACGGCCGTTGACCCATATCGAGGCGCTCGATCTCGATTACCTGCCCTCGCACATCATCATTCTCGGGGCTGGATATGTCGGTCTCGAAATGGCGCAGGCCTATCGCCGGTTCGGCAGCCGGGTCACCGTCATCGAGCCGGGGCCACGCATCATGAGCCGGGAGGATCCCGACGTCGCCGAGGAAATGCAGCTTATCCTCGGAACCGGCAGTATTCGGTTTGTGCTCTCGGCCCAGATCACCACGGTGCGCGGCCGTTCCGGCGAAAATGTCGGCGTCACGGTGCGCTCGCCTTCCGGTGAAGAGACGATCGAAGGCAGCGACCTCCTGGTCGCCGCGGGGCGCGTGCCTAACACCCAGGGCATCGGGCTCGAGGAAGCCGGCGTCGAGCTGACCGAGCGCGGCTACATCCGCGTCAACGAGCGGCTGGAGACGACATCGCCCGACGTCTGGGCGATTGGCGAATGCGCGGGCAGCCCGCACTTCACCCATATATCGAACGACGATTTCCGCATCATTCGCGACAACCTCAGTGGCGGCCGCCGGAGCACACGCGACCGCTTCATCCCCTCTTGCATGTTCACCGACCCGCCGCTGGCGCGCGTCGGATTGAGCGAGGGCGAGGCCCGTGCCCAGGGAATAGGGGTGCGCGTCGGGCGGTTGCCGATGAGCAATGTGGCACGTACCCAAGCGACCGATGAAACCCAAGGCTTCATGAAGGTGCTCGTCGGCGCCGATGACCGCATCCTCGGCTTTACGATGATCGGTTCGGAGGCTGGTGAAGTCATGGCGGTGATGCAAACCGCGATGCTGTCGGGGCTTCCCTATCAGCGGCTTCGCGACTCCGTTATCGCGCATCTCACCGTGGCCGAAGGTCTCGGACCGCTCTTGGCGAACGTGCCGGCGCGCTAGTCCACCGGCAGCACATCCATGGAAGCCGCAATGGGCGCAACGCTACCCAAGAGGAGTCCACGATGAGTGACGGGCTCGCACGCAAACCCTCTCACGCCCCCGGCGGTGGTGGCGAAAGAGCGAATGTCGTGTTGGTTCACGGCGCCTGGGCTGACGGGTCGAGTTGGAACGATGTCATCGGACCGCTGCTCGGCAAGGGGCTGAATGTCCTGGCGGCGCCGATACCCCTGACATCCCTGTCGGATGACGTCGCGGCGCTCGATCGCGTGCTGGAGCGCACGGAAGGCCCCGTGGTGCTGGCGGCGCATGCCTACGCCGGCGCGGTGATCGCCGCGACGACCAACGAGCGCGTCCGCGCGCTGGTCTATATCGCCGCCTTGGCGCCCGACGAGGGCGAGACGGTCGCCGAAGTCTTCTATCGCGAGAAACCGCACCCGCAAGCGCCGCAATTGGCGCCCGACGCGCATGGCTTCATCTGGATGCCGGCGGGCGCCTTCGCCACGGCTTTCGCGCAACATGCGTCTCCCGAGAGAGCCGCTCTGTTCGCGGCGGCACAGCGGCCAATCGCCGTTGCCTGTATCCAGGAGAAGGCGCCGAGCCCTGCCTGGAGGGTGAAGCCGTCCTGGTACCTCGTCGCCGAGGAAGATCGGATGATCAACCCAGCCACCCAGCTTTTTATGGCTGGCCGCATGGGCGCGCGCATTCGCTCGGAGAAGGTGGATCACACACCGTTGGCGACGGCGCCGCAGCCCGTGATCGAGATCATTCTCGATGCCGCCCGGAGCCTGACGACCTGATCTCCCTCAGCCAAGAGACCTCATATGCACAAGATCAGCTTTCGCAAGGTCGACGCCGACGGGATCAACATCTTCTTTCGCGAGGCGGGTCCGAAAGACGCGCCGGCGATCCTGCTGCTGCACGGCTTTCCGAGCGCCAGCCACATGTTTCGCGATCTCTTCCCGCTACTCGCGGATCGCTTTCGTGTCATCGCGCCGGACCTTCCCGGCTTCGGCCAGTCCGACATGCCGGACCGGAGCAAATTTTCCTACACGTTCGACAATGTCGCGCGGGTCATCGATCGCTTCACCGAAATCATCGGGCTCGGCCGTTTCGCGGTCTACGTGTTCGACTACGGCGCCCCGACCGGGTTCAGGCTGGCGACCTGGCACCCCGACCGGATCACCGCGATCATCTCGCAAAACGGCAACGCCTACACCGAGGGGCTGAGCGACGGGTGGCAGCCCATCCGGGCTTATTGGGAAGACCCCTCCCAGGCCAACCGGGATGCGCTGCGCGCCTTCCTGAAGCCTGAGACCACGATCTGGCAGTACACCCATGGCATCGCCGACCCGGCGGTGATCTCGCCGGACGGCTACTCGCTCGACAATTTCTATCTGGCGCGCCCCGGCGCGCATGAGGTGCAGCTCGACCTGTTCGGCGATTACAAAAGCAATGTCGCGCTCTACCCGAAACTCCAGGCCTATTTCCGCGACCACAAGCCGCCGTTGCTGGCAGCCTGGGGCAGGAACGACCCGTTCTTCCTTCCAGCGGGCGCCGAGGCCTTCCAGCGCGACATCCCAGACGCCGTCATCCGCTTCTTCGACACCGGGCATTTCGCGTTGGAGACGCACGCCGTCGAGATCGCCACCGCGATCCGTGACTTCCTGACCCCCTGAGCAAATCGGAGTGCGCAGACATGGCTGCTCGTCCCCTGATCGTCTTCGATGTCAACGAAACGCTGCTCGATCTGCGAACGATGGAGCCGATCTTTGAGCGCATCTTTGGCGAACGGCAGGCGATGCGCCTGTGGTTTGCCAATTTCATCATGTATTCCGCGGCGCTCACCGTCGCTGGCTGCTACGTGCCGTTCACCGATATCGGCGCCGCCGTGATGAAGATGCTGGCGGATACCCAAGGCATCAAAATCGGTGATGCCGACAAAAAGGAACTGACCGACAAATTCTCGACAATGCCGCCGTACCCGGAGGTGCCCGGAGCGCTGCGCAAGCTGCGCGAGGTTGGCTTCCGACTGTTCACACTGACCGACAACCTGCTTGAGGTGCAGACCCGCCAGCTCGAACATGGCGGCATCGTCGATCTGTTCGAGCGCCGGTTCAGCGCGGACGGCGTCAAGCATCACAAGCCGTCGCGCCAGGCTTACGCCTATGTCGAGAAGGAACTCGGCGCCGAACCCTCGCAGTTCTGCATGATCGCGTGCCACACCTGGGACACGCTTGGCGCCGTCGCCGCGGGCTGGGAAGCCGCGCTGATCAAGCGGGTCGGCAATGACGTGCTCGGGGTCGGTCCCCAGCCGCACATCGTCGGCAATGACCTGAATGACGTCGCCGACCAGCTCATCGCCCGGCATCGCTGACGGGTTGACGCGGTGGGCGCGTGGCCATCCGGAAGGAGCTCGCGATGAACGGCAAGCTTGCAGACAAAGTCGCTCTCGTCACCGGCGGCAGCGCCGGGATCGGTCTCGGCATCGCCAGGCGGTTCGCCGAGGAAGGCGCGCGAGTATTCATCACCGGGCGTCGCCCGGCCGAGCTGGACAAGGCCGTGGCCGCGATCGGCGGCAATGCCACGGCGGTTCAAGGCGACGCGTCGAACCTTACCGATCTCGACCGCATCTTCGCACGGATCGAGACCGAGGCCGGACGCATCGACGTGCTGGCGGCGAATGCCGGGTTCTACGAATTCGGCATACTCGGTGAGATTACCGAGGAGCATTTTGACAAGACGTTCAACACCAACGTCCGTGGCCTGCTCTTCACCGTGCAAAAGGCTTTGCCGCTGCTCGGCCCGGGCTCGTCGGTCATCCTCACGGGCTCGATGGTGTCGATCAAGGGCTTCGCCGCCTGCTCGGTCTACAACGCGACAAAGGCGGCGGTGCGGTCGTTCGCCCGCACCTGGATCGTCGATCTCAAGGGGCGGGATATCCGGATCAACGTGCTGAGCCCCGGATACACCGACACCCCGGGCCTTGCCCCGTTTATGACCGATGACGTCAAGGCCGAGGCGGCCGCCTCCGTCCCGCTCGGGCGGCTCGCCGTGCCGGACGATCTCGGCAAGGCGGCGGTCTTCCTTGCATCCGATGATAGCGCCTATGTCACCGGCATCGAGCTTTTCGTAGACGGCGGCGCCGCTCAAATCTGAGGACAGGTTTTCAGCCGAGCCATGCCCAGGCTTGTGGCTCACCCGCGGTCGTTCTATATCGCCACGCGATGCCCGCGACGAGCAGTATCGCTCCATCACCGGATCGCCCATTGTTGCCGAGGTCGGCGGCCGAAGCGCCGTGGGTCGAAGGCGCATTGCGGGCCGCTGGTCCGCCGCTGATTTTCGGCCTGCGGCTGTGGGCTTCGGTGTGCCTCGCGCTCTATGTAGCGTTTTGGCTTCAGCTCGACGATCCGTTCTGGGCCGGCACCTCCGCGGCAATCGTATGCCAGCCGCAGCTCGGCGCTTCCTTGCGGAAGGGCTGGTTCCGCATGATCGGCACGCTCGTCGGGGCCCTCATGAGCGTGGTGCTGATCGCATGCCTGCCGCAGGAGCGCGTGCTGTTTCTCGGCTGCCTCGCACTGTGGGGGGCGGTTTGCGCTTGCGCCGCCACGCTGCTGCGGAACTTCGCGTCCTACGGGGCGGCTCTGGCCGGTTATACGGTGGCGATCATCTGCGGCGGTCTGCTCGGGCTTACGGGCGGGGTGGACGCGAATGCCGCCTTTTTGCTCGCGGTGGCCCGGGCGAGTGAGATCTGTCTCGGCATCGCCTGTGCCGGTGTCGTGCTCCTGCTCTCTGATTTCGGCGGCGCGCGCCGAAGACTCGCCGTGCTGGTCGGGACGGTCTCTTCCGGCATCGCCAGCGGGTTCATCGCCACCTTGAGTTCGGCCGGCGCGGGCTTCGATGAGACGCAGGAGCAGCGACGCGAGCTATTGCGCGGGGTCATCGCACTCGATCCGGCCATCGATCAAGCGTTCGGTGAATCGTCGGAGCTCCGTTACTACTCGCCGGTGCTGCAACGCGCCGTCGACGGGCTGTACGTAGCGCTCGCTGGGTGGCGCACCGCATCCGTGTTGCTGTCGAAGCTGTCGCACGAACAGGCGCGCGAGGCCGCCGATCGCGTGCTGCCGCGGGTGCCGGTCGAGCTGCGAGCGGACGACAGTGCGGATTGGCTCGCACAGCCGGTCGTGCTGCGCCATTCCTTTAATCGCGCGGCCCGGCAGCTCATGACGATGGCGATCGACACGCCGCCGGTGCGGCTGCTCGCTGACAAGGCCGTGGCGGCATTTACCGGTGTGTCGCACGCGCTTGATGCGCTCAGCTTGCTCGTGGCAGACCCCACACGCCGCGTGCCGCGCGGTCACGGCATCCGCCATCTCAGCATTCCCGACTGGCTGCCGGCACTCGTCAATGCCGGCCGCACCTTTGTCACGATCGGGGCAATGGCCTTGCTCTGGATCGTCACCGCCTGGCCGGGCGGCGCCCAAGCGATCATCTTTGGCGCGATCGTTTCGATCCTGATGGCGCCGCGCGCCGATCAGGCTTATGCCGCCGCTTTCATCGCGATCATTGGCATTCTCATCGATCTTATTGTGACGGCGACCGTCAACTACGCGGTCTTGCCGGCATTCGGTTTCGAGAGCTTTGCCGGCCTCATGGTGATACTCGCCCTCTGCCTGGTGCCGCTCGGCTTCCTGCTGGCGCAGGCGCGGCACCCGTTGCAGGCCGGTCTCTTCAACGCGATGACGATGATCTTCATGCCGCTGCTCGCGCCGACCAATCAGATGAACTACGACGTCGCGGCCTTTTACAACACGTCCTTGGGCATCGTTGTCGGGGCCGGCGCCGCCACGGTGGCGTTTCGCCTGATCCCGCCGCTGTCGCCGGCGTACCGGACGCGGCGTCTGCTCAACCTCGCGCTGCACGACTTGAGGCGGCTTTTGCGCCACCGCGTGATCTCGACAGTCCATGCATGGGACCAGCGCGGATTCAGCCGCTTGTCGGGGTTGCCGGACAGCGCGGAGCCACTGCAGCGCGCCCAGCTGCTGGCGGTGGTCCTGGTCGGCGCCGAGATCATCCGGCTGCATTGCGGCGCCTACCGGTTCGGTCTTGGTGGGCTGCTCAATACGGCGCTGGCGCGATTGGCGCACGGCGATATCGCTGGCGCGACCGACGGGCTCGCTCAGATCGATCAGCAGCTCGCGGTGCAGAAAACGGCGGCAGCGGTGCGCGCACGAACGCACATCCTGGCGATTTCCGGCGCGCTGGCGCAACATCGCGGCCATTTCGAGCTGTTGGCCACCGCATGAGATTTACCGAGATCAACCTGCTCGGCGTCTACGTTGCCCCGATCACGGTGATGATGCTTGCCGCGTGGGTGGTCACGATTGCGTTGCGCCGCGCCGCCGCGCGTTTCGGCCTCCTGCGCCTTGTCTGGCATCCCGCTCTATTCGTCCTGTGTGTTTTCGTCATGGTTCTCTCAGCGATCACCCTAACCCTTGGGGGATGAGCCGCGATGGTCGATGTAGAAACCCGTGCAAAGCAGGGTGTGGCGGCCAGCGACACGACGGGCGGCGCGGCTGCATCGCGCGCCGCCGTGCCGCCGCCGCGCCGGCGGCGACATTTCATTCCGCTGCTGATCACCGCGGTCGCGGTCGTGCTGGCGGTGTGGCTTGGCACGATGGCATGGAACGTCTACATGGGCGCGCCGTGGACGCGCGACGGCACGGTGCGCGCCTATGTCGTGACGATGGCGCCGGAAATAGCGGGCCGCATCGTCAGCTTGCCGGTCGCGGACAACCAATTCGTCCACAAGGGCGATCTGTTGGTGCAGATCGACCCCACCGACTACAAGATCGCCGTCACCCTTGCCCAGGCCGCGGTCGCGCAGGCTCAGGCCAACAACGAGAATGTCCAGGCGGAGGCGCAGCGGCGGCGGGAGCTGACGACGCTGGCGGTGACGACCGAAGAAAAGCAGACCTATGCGAGCAACGCGGCGGTTTCACAGGCGCAATACCAGCAGGCCGTCGCCCGGCTCGATCAAGCGCAGGTCAACCTCCAGCGCACCGAAATCCGGGCGCCGGTCGACGGCTGGGTCACCAACCTGCTGGCCCAGCAGGGTGACTATGCGACCGCTGGCGAGAAGCTCATCTCGCTGACGGATGCCAACTCGTTCTGGGTCGATGGGTATTTTGAGGAAACGAGCCTCGGCCCGATCCGTGTCGGCGATCCCGCCGAGGTCAAGCTGATGGGGTATCCGCAAATCGTCCGCGGCCACGTCCAGAGCATCGCCCGTGCGATCAGTGTCGCGAACGCGCAGCCCAACGACCAAGGCGTCGCCACCGTCAATCCGATCTTCACCTGGGTCCGGCTGGCGCAGCGCATTCCGGTTCGCGTTCAGATCGACAAGGTACCGGACGGCGTCTCGCTGGTGGCGGGGATGACCGCCACCGTGCAAATCGATCCTCGCTTGAACCAGGGAAACTGAGGCCGGGAAGTGCGGTGATGTACGCGGCAAAGCAGCAACAGCTTGGCGGCGCGATCTGAGCATTTGTTACCGGTTGTCTCGACCGATCGGCGCTTAGGCATTGATTAACTTTTCGAACTGTACCAGTGCCCGCGATGCGGTCGTTATATGCCATCCGATAACATCGAATACGAGATTGTCGATGAGCCCGGCGCACCGATGTTGGGCGATCTCGTCGCGTATTGGGACGTGAAGCGGGCAGGGCGCTTGGCGCCGCCGCGCTCGGCGATCGACCCGGTCGACATACCCCGGCATCTGCCGCATCTATTCATGCTCGACGTGGTCGACGACGGCGGCGATTTTCGCTTCCGCCTGATCGGAACCGAGATCGTTCAGGGGTTGGGTCGCGATAGCACTGGCCGGCGTTTTAGCGAACTGTTTCAGGAGCAGCCGGAAAGCCTTGCCCGGCTGCTGGCGCGCTTCACGGTGGTTGTGCACGAGAAGCGGCCGAGCTTTAGCCGGGGCCGCATCTTCTGGCATGCCGACAAGACGCATTGTTCCTTCGCGGCCGTGTCGGTCCCGCTGTCCGAGGACGGCTCAACGGTGAACATCATCCTCTCGGAACTGGTGCTCGTTCGGTCCTGATAAGAGCGTGCGTTGCCGATCGCGCCATTACGTGCCGAGCATTCGCGCTCCCACGACGGTTAGGATCGCAGCAACGACCGACCGCGCGACGCGCTCGGGCATACGTGAGCTGAGATGGCTGCCGAGGACAATTCCCGGAACCGACCCAAGCAGCAGGGTCGCGACCAGTGTCCAATTCACCGATCCGAGCCACCAATGGCCGCATCCCGCGATCAAAGTCAGCGGAACGGCGTGCGCGATGTCCGACCCGACAAGCCGATCGATGGGTGTATCGGTGTAAAGCAGGACGAGCACGATCATGCCGAGAGCGCCGGCGCCGACCGAAGTGAGCGTCACCAGAACGCCGAGCACAAAGCCGGCCAGCACCGTCCCTGGAACGAGAAGCCGGGCGGTGACCGCTCCGGGCTGGTGACGAACTGTCAGCCAGCGCAAGCGCCGCAAGAACAGCATGCCCGCCGCGCTGACAAGCAGCGACACGCCAAGAATGATGTTGAGAGCTCGAGGCGAAGCGCTGCCGTGAACGTCCAGCACGTAGAGCGCGGCGATCGTCAGCGTCGTTCCCGGCACGCTGCCGCAAGCCAAACGGCTGGTGATCTTCCAATCAACCGTATGCGACAGGCCGCGACTGAGGGTGCCGGCGCCCTTGGTCGCCGCCGCGTACAGCAGATCGGTGCCGACCGCCGTGGTCGTCTGAACACCGAACAGCAGGATGAGGATCGGGGTCATCAAGGAGCCGCCGCCGACCCCGGTCATGCCAACGAGGAGGCCGACGCCAAATCCCGAGGCGATGAACGGAAGAGACGCCGCGATGTCCATCTCGCTACCTCGATACGGAAGCCGTGACCGCTATTGCGTCGGCGGTGTCCAAACCGCTTCCTTGACCGCGATCGCCTTTGGGATCAGTCCCAGCTTATAGAGAATGTCCGCGGTATCCTGCTGTTGGGCGACGACCTGATCTGTCACGAAGGCGACCCCGTAGGCGGTTCGGGCGACTGTCCGTTGCTCGGCCGCAAGCGAGACTCCGGTCACCTGCGACATCAGTTTCGCGACCTCGTCCTGGTGCTGCTGTGACCATGACGATGCCTCATCGAGATCCTTGATCGTGGCGGCAATCACGTCCGGATGCTGCTGCGCGTAATCCCGTTGAGCCAAGAAGAACGAATTAGACGGTGAGACCTTGTCGCCGGTCAGCAGCACCCGGACCTGGTCGCTGAGCTCGGTCTGCGCGTAGAACGGGTCCCAGATCGCCCAGGCGTCGACCGCGCCGCGCTGGAACGCCGCCGCCGCGTCGGCCGGCTGGAGGAAGACTGGTCTGACGTCCGAATAGCTAAGTCCCGCCGTCGCCAGCGCCTTGACCAGAAAGATCTGCGCGGCCGAGCCCTTGGTGAAGGCGACCGATTTGTCCTTGAGGTCGGCCACGGTCTGAAATGGGGTGTCCGCGCGCACCAGCAGCCCGTGATTGGACCCGGCGTTCGGCGAATGTCCGACATAGACGAGGCTTGCCCCCGCCGCCTGCGCGAAGATCGGCGGCGTATCACCGGTCGTGCCAAAATCGATGCTGCCGGCGTTGAGCGCTTCGAGCAGCGGCGGCCCGGCCTGAAACTCGACCCAATCGAGCCCGACATGCAGCGCCGCTAAGCGCGGGGCCAGCTCGGGTTTTTGCCGCAACACCGCGAGCGTTCCGGACTTTTGATAGCCGATGCGCAAGGTCGGCCCGGCATCGGCCGCGCGCGCGACGGTGGGTAGCAGCCAGGGCGCGATGACAGCGAACTGCAAGATAAGCCGGCGTGAGCGATCCATCGTGTACCTCGTAAATACTTGCCGGGCGCTGCTAGCCGCCGATGCCGACGGCAGCGCTTTCGTCGAGCCATGGCTGAGTGAAGCTGGCCTTATGGCCGTCTTCGCGATCGTCGAATTCGTCGACGCCGAGCGCGATCAGCAGGCGGCGCCTAAGCGCGGAAAAGCCCGGGTGCCCATGCGTTCTGGGGCGCGGCAGACCGATCTCGAACGCCTCGCCGATCCGCCCCTCGGACAGCACCAGGGCGCGATCCGCAAGCAGCAGCGCCTCGTCGACATCGTGGGTCACCAGCAGGATTGCCGGTCGATGCAACTGCCAGAGTTCCGCGATCAATCGGTGCATGCGGATGCGGGTCAGCGCGTCAAGCGCCGCGAACGGCTCATCGAGCAGCAACAGCTCTGGCTCGCGGATCAGCGCCCGGGCGAGTGCGGTGCGTTGCGCCTCGCCGCCGGAGAGCGTGGCCGGCCACGCCTCACGACGATGGCTGAGGCCGACCTCGTCGAGCGCCCGGAAGGCTCTCGGCCGAACGTCGCCGTCGAGGCCGAGCGCGACGTTGCGCCAGACCCGCTTCCACGGCATCAGCCGCGGCTCCTGAAACACGACAGCGCGCCGGTCGGGTACCTGCACCGTACCGTCGGGCGAGGGATCGAGCCCCGCCAGCGTGCGCAACAGCGTGCTCTTCCCCGATCCGCTGCGGCCGAGAAGGGCGACGAACTCCCCCGGCGCTATCGCCAGGCGGAGATCGTCGAGGACGAGGTGATCGCCAAAGCGGCGGGTCAGCCCGTCGACGACGACGGAAGCAGGCGGAATATCGAACATCTTGGCTCAGCTCCGGATAAAGGAAGGCCGCCAGGCGAGCGCATGGCGCTCGATCAGGCGCACAACGCCGTCCGCGCCGAGGCCCAGCAGGCTGTAGACCATGAGGCCAACGACGATCACGTCGGTGCGGAGGAAGTCGCGCGCGTCCATGATCAAATAGCCGATGCCGGCATCGGCGTTGATCTGCTCGGCGACGACCAGGCTCAGCCAGGCGGTGCCCAACCCATAGCGCAGCCCTACGAGCGCCGACGGCAACGCCCCCGGCAGGATCACATGCCGGATGAGGCCGCCGCGGCCCAGCCCCAGCAGGCGTCCGGCCTCGACCAGCTTCGCGTCGACGCCGCGGATGCCGCCAAACAGCGTCAGGTAGATCGGAAACGTCACGCCAAGCGCCACCAGCGTGATCTTCGGCGTCTCGCCAATGCCGAACCACAGGATGAGCAGCGGCACCAGAGCCAGGAACGGCATCGCGCGCAGCATCTGCATGGTCGCGTCGACCGCCGTTTCGCCAGGCCGCGAGAGGCCGGAAACCAATGCCAGGCCCGTCCCGACGCCGATGCCGATCGTGCCACCGATCGCGACGCGGCGCAGCGATACGCTCAGATGATGCAGCAGGACGCCGGAAGTCAGCAGCTCCCACAGGGTGGCCGCGACGACCGATGGCGCGGCGAGCGCGCGCGGAGAGATCAGGCCCGTGCTGCTGCCGATTTGCCACAAGGCGATCAGCAGGAGCGGGCCCAGGTAGCGGCGATATTGCGAGATCATCGCCGGCTGCTCCGATCCGGGCCGCCTCCGGGAGGGAACCCCCGCAACAGACGCTCGGCGACTTGGGCCAGCTTATCGGCCCAAGATTCGTGTCTCTGCGCCCCAAGGCCCAGGGCAAGTCTCTCGGCATGCTTGTCCCACACGGAATGCGGGTCAGGCGCACGGTCAAATTCGGCAAGAACCGCTTGAATAATAAGACCGTCCATCAGGCACATGGGTGGCACCTCGGGGCGCAACGCGGCTGATGCCGCGGGGAGTTTCTTGGTCGATTACGGAGCGGCGGGCAGCGCCGCCGGAGTTTGATCTACGGCGTACGACAACAGCGACAGCCGGAGCGCTCGCCGCTCTCGGCTGCTTGCCGTGAATTGACCCGGAAAACCCACATCATCGTGTCGCAACCGATCAACGCTACGGTCGCAGCATGCAAACACCGAAACTGTAATGTCAAATGTAATTTAATATCATATAATTTATGTAAATTAAGATGGCCATTCTCGAAAGCCCGCTGACAGGCAAAGGCCGGCATTCGACGATGAGAGCGGCAACGGCTGCTGACGGCCGGAGACCATGATCGTTGTCGCGTCTATTTTTCGAGGAACATTTTCCTGGTGCTGCGGTCTAAGTCGGTGAAGGGGCGCGGCGCCCGCAACTTGGAGGGAGAGGGGTATGATTACCAAAGTGATGATGGCGGCGGCTGTCATCGGGCTGATGCTCGGCTCGTGGGGCGCGCTGAATCCGGCCGCGGCGTGGTGCACCGGTGTCAGCAAAGACATCCGCTGCGACAGTCCGTCGAATGCGTCGTGCGTTTATTCCGGCGGCGGCCAGTATCGCTGCAGTCGGACGGGATCGTAGGAAACTGAGGTCCGCAAGCACCGGCTTGACGCCTGCACGTTGACGCCAGAGACGCCCCTTTAGGTGCGGAACTGTCGCCCATGCGCCGGCGCGCATTTGCCCACTTCGACCAGCCTGCCGAGCGTGGCGAAATTACCTTGCGCTTAGCGTGCGACGCCCCAATCATCGCCGGCGATGATTGGGGCTAGCATTCTGCTGGAGCTGACGGTTGAGGGCCGATTGGGACTTCGTTCGCCCTCCTCGTATCCCGGTAACATTGCGTTGATCGAATGACCGAGCCTCGTCCGCGCATCTCCACGGTCGTTCCGGTCTACAAGGAACAGGACAACATCCGCCCGTTTCTCAGCCGGCTGGAGCCGGTTCTCGAGGCGATCGACGGCGACTACGAGATCATCTTCGCGCTCGACCCGTCGCCCGATCAGACCGAGGCGGTGATCCTCGACGAAATCGATCGAAATGCGCGGATTAAACTCCTCGTGTTCTCGCGCCGATTTGGTCAGCCGGCGGCGACGATGGCCGGGATTCTGAGCTCTATGGGCGAGACCTGCGTGGTCATCGATGTCGACCTTCAGGACCCACCGGAGCTTATCGCCCAGCTTTATGCGGGATTGCGCGACGGTTATGAGATGGTTGTCGGCAATCTCGGCGATTTGGCCCGAGCTTCATGCGTGGGCCGTCAACAACATGATCCCCCTGGAGCAAACCTGGGTCGATGGGGTCCCGTACCAGGCCTTTGTACGGCCAAGCGGCAGGATCCTTGACGTCAGCGGCGACAACTGGGTCACTTCAGCCGGGATCATCCTTGAAATCACTCCCGCTTCCCTGGCCATGCGGCCACGCGTCGAGATCGACGCCGACATATCGATGCAATGGCTTGGCGGGGCGCCAAACGCGCGCGCCGAGCTCATCGACCGGAGCGAACCGAGTGCGTCCCCGATCGACCTGCCGGCGTCGGCGACGGCGACTGGGAGCCGATACCAGGTTGTCGTTGACTGCAGCCAGCGTTGTGCGGTGCTGAAGCAGCCGGAAATTCACGTCTCGTTCGATCGGTTCTTCGTGCCGCGCAAGCTCGGCATCAACAATGACGAACGCGAGTTGGTTGTCTCCCACCCAACACTGAACCTGATGCCCGCGCAGTGACGCGCCGGCGATCCCGGGGTCGGCAACCAGTCGATCAATGTCCTGCCGCTGCCGTCCGTCGCTCGGGTCACCGCGTTATCGAGGTTCCCTGGGCGTCTGATTCTGGTCGTGGGGGTGGGCACTTTCGATAGTGAGATCGTGCCGGCCTAGGCCATTCGCATCGAGCAGGGCAGAGAAGCGGCCACCGTTGGCTCGGAAGCAGATCGGCTCCTTGCGGATCGCGCGATTCTGAATAAAGCTGAAAAGACCTTTCGGAGGCCAGCGGGATGGTTGTGGGGGGCCTCCGACCGGTTTTCGCGTCGGGAGAGTGCGAGATCGATCTCGCGCAGCGCGAACTTCGGGTTCTTGGGTCTCCTGTGCCGGTCGGTGCGCGCGCCTTCGAAATCATCGAGATCCTTGCTCAATCGGCCGGCGAGCTCGTCACCAAGAACGAATTGATGAGTCGCGTCTGGCCGGGCGCGATCGTCAACGACAACACGCTTCAAGTTCACATTTCGGCCGTTCGCAAGGCGCTCGGTTCTGGCCGCGCGATGTTGCGGACCGAGTCCGGCCGTGGCTATCGCCTGATGGGCGACTGGGCGATACAGCATGATCCCGCGGAGCGCGCAGTTGTCGACTTGCCGCAATCGCGGAGCCCTGTCCCGTTACGGTTATTGCCCGAGGCCAAGGAAGCGCCCGCGGACAATTTCCCCGTTCTCGTCACCGATCTTGTCGGCCGCTCCGCCGCGTTGCCGCTGATACGTGAGCTCCTTTCGGCCTATCGCGTCGTGACGCTGACGGGTCCGGGCGGCATCGGCAAGACGACGCTTGCCCTTCATGCGGCCCACGGGCTGGATACAGCCTTTGATGGCGGTCGCTGGCTCGTGGAGCTAGCGTCGTTATCCAACCCCGATCTCGTTCCATCGGCGGTGGCCTCCGCACTCGGGCTCAGGCAGGGCGAAGGCGTGTCCGCCGAGTCGGTGGCGCGGGCCATCGGCGCCGCTAGGCTTCTGTTGATTCTCGATAATTGCGAGCACGTCATCGACGCGGCGGCGGAGCTGGCCGAAACGCTGGTTCGTCAATGTCCGCGCGTCACGATCCTGTTGACGAGCCGTGAAATCCTCAGGATCGATGGCGAATACGTCTATCGCGTGCCGCCCCTGGATGTTCCGGCGTCCAGCGTGGAGCAGTCGATCGACCTGCTGGCGCATAGTTCCGTCGAATTTTTCGTCGCTCGAACGCACACACAGGATGCGAATTTCACACCGGATGCCGCGACCCTATCCGTGGTCGCGGAGATCTGCCGGCATCTCGACGGCATCCCGCTGGCGATCGAGTTCGCCGTAGCCCGCGCCAGAACGCTGGGGCTGTCGCCGGTCGCCGCGATGCTCCATGACCGCTTCAGCCTGCTGACGAGCGGCCGCCGAACAGCGCTCCCGCGCCACCAGACATTGCGGGCAACGCTCGACTGGAGTTACGGGCTGCTGACCCGTGACGAGCAGCTCTTCTTCCGCTGCCTGGCGATTTTTGCCGGTGGCTTCACCCTTGAGGCCGCTTCCAACATCACGAGCCAGGCGTCGACGGGCGGGCCCGGCGCTGTAGGCCCCCTCGCTGACCTCGTCGCCAAATCGTTGGTCGTCGCCGAAGTCAGTGAGGGCGAGTCGCGCTTTCGGCTGCTCGACACGACGCGCGCGTATGGGCTCGAGAAACTCCGACAGAACGGCGAATTCGACCGGTTGGCGCGCCGCCACGGCGAATACTATCAAGCGGTCTTCGATCGCGCTGAAACGGAATGGGAAACCCGGAACGCCACTGAGTGGCTGGCCGATTACGGGTGGCAAATCAATAATCTGCGCGCCGCTCTCGACTGGGCCTTCTCACCCGCCGGCAACGTGTCGATCGGCGCGAAACTGGCCGCCGCGGCGGTGCCGCTGTGGATGCACCTGTCGCTACTGGAGGAGTGCGGCACGTGGATGGCCGCAACGCTGGACGCCTTCCCGCCGGAGCGGTTGGGCACCCGTCAAGAGTTGGTTGTACAGCTTGGCTTTGGCTACACGACCATGATCACGCAAAGGATCAGCGAGAAGACGCGCGCCACCCTGGAGCGCGCCGCCGAGCTTGGTGAAGCACTCGGGGACCTTGATTACCAGCTCAGAGCCCTGGTCTGCCTGGTGGTCTTGAGCCGGATGACGGCCGATTTTTCATCTGCCTTGGCTTTGAGTCGGGAGGCTGATGCCATTGCGCAGGAGATCAGCACCCCGTTAGCGCTTGCGACCACGGATTGTCTGCTCGGCTCGACGCTGTTGTGGGTGGGCCAATACGGCCAGGCGCGAAGCCGCGCGGAGGCGGCATCTCGACAGGATGAGCCCGAGGTCACACGGGCGCACCGGGTCCGCCACGGCTATGACCATCGAATGAACTCGCGGTCGATGCTCGCTCAAATTCTTTGGGGGCAGGGTTTCCCTGAGCAATCGCTGCACCTTTTGGAGGAGGTCGTTGTCGAGGCCGAGCAGATGTCGCACCCGTTTACGCTCGCCTATGCCTTGACCGCAGCCGGGTGCCTCGTCCCGCTATGGGCTGGCGACTTGCAAACGGCAGAGCACAGGATCAATCGGCTGAAGGAATATGCCGGAAGTCACGCCTTGGGCAGCTATGTCGCCGCGGGAGTTGGCTTCGAGGGGCTGCTCTGCGCGGCGCGAGGAGACAACGCAACCGGTGAGCGGCTGGCCCGAGCAGCCGTCGCCGAATTGCATAAAAGAGGCTTTCACGTCTACCACATGGTCGTTCTGAGTGGACTGGCGGAAATCTTGGCCAATTTGGGCGACGTCACGGACGCGATGGCGGCCGCCGATGAGGCGGTTGCTTGTGCTGATCGGGGCAATAATGGCTGGTGGATGCCGGAGGCGCTGCGTGTGAAGGGAGAGGTCATACGGCTCACCAACCCGGGGAATAACAGGCAGGCAGAGGATTTTTTCCGACGCGCGATAGACTTGGCGCATAGCCAGGGTGGCCTGTCCTGGGAGTTGCGTGCGGCCACCGGTTTGGCCCGGCTGCTGCGCGATCAGACGCGCCCCGCCGATGCGACCGCCATCCTCCAACCGGTCTATGATCGGTTTACCGAAGGGTTCGGCACGGCCGATCTGGCGAGGGCAAAAACGCTTCTCGACGAACTCCAATAACTTCATCAGCGCTCGGTGTTGATCTACCGGCGCGATTGCGTCGCCGCTCTCGCGATGACACCGTGCGTCGCGACAACAGGGGAGAAACCGCATGCTGCCAACCAGGCGGATTGGACGTCTTTGCTTGGCCGCGCTTGCCGCCGTCATCGGCATGTCGTTCGGCGCGCAGGCTCCTGCACGCGCGGCGGAGCCGCTGACCATCGGCTTCGACATCGAGCAGACCGGCGGGTTGGCGGCAAACGGTGGGGCGGTGCTGCTGGCGATGCAGATCTGGGAGGCCGATATCAACGCCAAGGGCGGGCTGCTCGGCCGTCCGGTCAAACTCGTCTACTACGATGATCAGAGCAACCCGGCCAACGTGCCAAGCATCGTCACCAAGCTGCTCGATGTCGACAAGGTCGATTTCCTGCTCGGTGAAAACGGCACGAACATAATCGCCCCGGCAATGCCGCTGGTGATGCGTCGCAATCTGGTCATGCTCTCGCTGTTCGGGCTCGCCGTGAACAGCGAGTTCAACTACGACCGCTATTTCTCGATGAACGCGGCAGGAGGGCCACAGCCCAAGGAAAGCTTTAGCGAAGGGTTCTTCCGCGTCGCCGAAACCTTGCCGCAAAAACCGAAGACGATCGCCATTGCCGGCGCCGACGCCGAATTCTCGAAGAATGCAATGGATGGAGCTCGCACTCTCGCCAAACAAGCAGGGCTGGAGATCGTCTACGACAAGACCTACCCGCCGCAGACCATCGACTACACGCCGATCGTGCGCGCGATCGGCGCTACCAATGCGGACCTCGTGCTTGTCTGCTCTTACCCGACCGATACAGCCGGCATGATCCGCGCGGTGCACGAGGTCGGACTCAAGGCGCAGCTGTTCGGCGGCGCCATGGTCGGAACCCAGGCGACCGCGCTTAAGACCCAGCTCGGGCCGATGCTGAACGGCATCGTCAATTACGATCTTTGGTTGCCCTGGGCTCAATTTGCTTCGCCCGAGGCGAAGGCGTTCCTCGCCAAATATCAGGCCAAGGCGCCGGACGCACAGGTTGACCTACTGGGTTACTACCTGCCGCCGTTCTCCTATGCTCGCATGCAGGTGCTGCAGCAGGCGATCGAGGGTACCGGCGGGCTCGATCAGGACAAGCTCGCTGACTACCTGCGCAGCCATACCTTCAAGACCATTGTCGGCGACGTCAAATTCGGGTCGAACGGCGAATGGGCCGAGGCGCGCACCTTTGAGGTGCAGTTTCAGGGGATCCAGGGCAACGGGATCGATCAGTTCAAAAGCCCCTCAACCGAGGTGATCTTGTGGCCGCCCTCGGAAAAGAACGGGACTCTGCGCAGCCCCTACAGCGACGCCCAGAACTGATCCGGATTGCGCCGCGCCGCCCACTTGGCATCGCCGTACCTGCACCATTTCGGCGATGACGATACGGCCGATGAGTTCGCCGACCCCGGCGCCAAAAGCGCGGTCCGTTACGTCGTCTGCCTTCGCCTTGACGACCGCTGCGGCATTGGCGACGGCGACACTGCAGCCGGTCGACTCGAACAGAGCCGTATCGTTTTCTCCGTCCCCGATCGAAATCACCGCTTCGGGCTGGATGCCCAGATCATCGAGGGCGATCGCCAAGCCGCTGGCCTTGTTGACGCCGGCCGGCAGCACCATGATCGTTCCGTTGTTGGTCGCGATTTCGGCCTGCAAATCGAGTACCCCAATAGCGTCGAGAACAGTCTTGCTGTTGTCGGAGATCGTCGCCGCGATGATCTCGCCGAGCCACAAGGGTTCGACCTTTCGTCGCCTCAGTTCCTGAACGAGGGGACGAGCTAGGCCTGCCGAAAGCAGCACGGTCTTTCGTTCGGCCGGCCGGTAGAGGATAGCGCCGTTCTCGGCCACGATCCGATCGAAGGCGTCGAGCCGTAGGACGGCCTGTGCCAGGTAATCGATCGAACGGCCGGTAACGAGGATCATCTGTCGGCCGGAGGCCTGCAGTTGCCGAAGCGCATCCCAAGTCTCGGACTTGATTGTGCCGCCTTCCGCGAGCGTCCCGTCAAAGTCAGCCGCAAGCGCCCGGAAGTGCATTTTGTCGCCCCGCATCGTCTGCTCGAGACAGGCTAAGCGTGACCGCGGCTCGCGCGAATGTTCAGCGTCTGACAGACACCCTTCCCATCCGCGAGCGAGTGGCGCACGCTGCCATCGAAGCGTCATCGATGATTGGCAATCTCGCTTCGATTGCCCGCACGGCGGCGTGAGATTGCGCGCCTCATCGCGCATTCAACCGCGCGGCGGAAGAAAGCCAATCGCGGCACACGTATTCCTTATTCCGGCCGTGCGTCGCAGCTTCACCGTTAGCCGGTCGTTTCGCGTCCGTCATGAACCGAGGAGGTCGCCGTGGCCGAAACCCAGAACGCTCCTAAGCCGCTCCCTGCACCGCGCGATCAGCATCTCCGGGACATGGCGGACTGCATCCGCGTATTGGCGATGGATGCCGTTCAGAACTCCAATAGCGGCCATCCCGGCATGCCCATGGGCATGGCCGATATCGCGACAGTACTGTTTTCCGACTTCCTTCGCCTCGACGCTGCGGATCCGCATTGGCCCGACCGCGACCGGTTCATCATCTCGAACGGCCATGGTTCGATGATTCTTTACGCGCTGCTTTATCTTACCGGCTACGCCGACATGACGATCGACGACATCAAGCACTTCCGGCAGGTCGATGATCCCAAAACCGCGGGCCATCCCGAATATGGGCATGCGGCAGGCATCGAAACCACCACCGGCCCACTCGGCCAGGGGATCGCAAATTCCGTCGGCATGGCGCTCGCCGAGCGCATCATGAACGCGACCTTCGGCGACACGTTGGTCGATCATTACACCTATGTGTTCTGCGGTGACGGCTGCCTCATGGAGGGGATCAGCCACGAGGCGATCTCGCTCGCCGGCCACCTCAAACTCGGTAAGCTGATGGTCCTCTACGACAACAATTCCGTCACGATCGACGGCGCCACCAGCCTCGCGGTGTCGGACGATCAGACGATGCGGTTCCGCGCCGCGCACTGGCATGTCCAGGAGATCGACGGCCACGACACGGACGCGATCAGAGCGGCGATCGTCGCGGCACGGGAGGTCACGGACAAGCCGTCAATGATCTCCTGCCGCACGGTGATCGGCTTCGGCTTCCCGACCATAGCCGGCACCCACAAGGCGCATAGCGACGCCCCGGGAGAAGAGGAGATCGCCGGCGCCCGCAAACTGCTCGGCTGGACCGCGCCGCCTTTCGAAATCCCCGAGCCGTTGCTCTCCGCGTGGCGCAGAATCGGCGCGAAGGGTGTGGATCTCCGCATGGCATGGGCCGCTCGCGTCGAGGGCGCACCCGACGCGCTGCGGGGCGAATTCGAGCGCCGCATCCGTGGCGATCTGCCGGAGGGCTGGCGCGGTGCGATCGCCGCGGCGCGGACGGAACTTCTCGCCGGTGGCGACAAGGACATCGCCACCCGCCGGGCCAGCGGCGCGGTGTTGAACCATCTGTTCGACGCCATCCCGGAACTGCTCGGCGGCTCGGCAGACCTCACACCGTCCAACAACACGAAGGCGACGAACGAGGTCGAGATCAAGCCCGGCGCTTACGCCGGCGCCTACGTACATTACGGGGTGCGTGAGCACGGCATGGCGGCCGCGATGAACGGCATCGCGCTGCATGGCGGGCTGATCCCTTACGGCGGCACCTTCATGACGTTCTCCGACTATTGCCGCCCGTCGATCCGGCTCGCGGCGATGATGAAGATCCGCACCGTCTTCGTCATGACCCATGACAGCATCGGCCTCGGCGAGGATGGCCCCACTCATCAACCGATCGAGCATATGGCCGCCCTGCGGGCGATCCCGCACCTTGCCGTATTCCGACCGGGCGATCCGATCGAGACCGCGGAGTGCTGGGAGGCGATCCTCGACGCACCGCACCGCGCCGCGCTGATCGCGCTGTCGCGCCAGACGATGCCGCTGCTCCGCCGCGAGCGCGACAATCAGAACCGATCGGCAAAGGGCGCCTACGTACTCGCCGAGGCGCAGGGTGGCCCGCGCCGGCTCACCTTGATGTCGGCGGGCTCCGAGCTGCATCTGGCGGTCGCGGCCCGCACCATCCTGCAGCAGGACGGCATCCCGACGGCTGTCGTATCGATGCCGTGTCGCCTGCTGTTCGAGGAACAGGACGCGGCCTACAAGCGCCAGGTCATGGGCGACACGCCGGCCCGCGTCGCGGTCGAGGCGGCCGTCGACATGTCATGGGACCGCTATCTCGGTTTCCAGGGCCGTTTCGTCGGCATGCACGGATACGGCGCCTCCGGGAAGGGTGCTGACGTCTTCAAGAAGTTCGACATCACGGTCGAGGCCGTGGTGCGCGCCGCGCACGAGACGCTGGCCGCGTCATAGGGACGTTGATGGCGGGAAGCTGATGGCGCGCCTCCTGTCATTGAATGTGGGGCTGCCGCGCGACATCACCTGGCAGGGACGGACCGTCCATACCGGGATCTGGAAGGAGCCGGTGCGGGACCGGCGCATGGTGCGGCGGCTCAACATCGACGGCGACGGGCAAGGCGATCTGGCCGGACACGGCGGCGAGCACCGCGCTGTCTTCGTGTATCAGATCGACTCCTATCGCTACTGGGAAAAGCAACTCGGCCGAAGCGACTTCACCTACGGGCAGTTCGGCGAAAACTTCACCGTCGAGGGCCTCGCCGACGACGAGGTGTACATCGGCGATCGCTACCGCGCGGGAAGCGCGCTGTTCGAGGTCACCCAGCCGCGTGTCACCTGCTACCGGGTCGGCATCCGGATGAACGAGCCACGAATGCCCGCGCTGCTCGTCTCACACGGCCGGCCCGGCTTTTATTTTCGCGTTCTGGAGGAAGGTGAAGTCGGGGCCGGCGACGAGATAGAGCGGGTCATGCGAGGGCCCGAGGGGCTGACCATCGCCGAGGTCGATGCGCTGTTGTACAAGCCCGGCCACCCTGCGGACCGGCTCGAGCGAGCGGTGCGCATTCCCGCCTTGAGCACCGGCTGGCACAGCTCGTTCGAGGCGCTGCTGAAACAGGCGCAGAGCCCCGCCGGCGCGATCGGCAACGCCGGGCTTGCCCGGGCCGCTGGTCCAGCGCCGGCATGGGTAGGGTTTCGCCCGCTGCGGGTGACGAGCAAGACGCGTGAAAGCAACAGCGTGACCTCGCTTCGTCTGGAGCCCGCTGACGGAAAATCTCTGTCACCCGCGCTGCCTGGTCAGTTTGCCGTGTTCCGCCTGCGGCCGTCGCCCGATGCACCGCTACTCCTGCGCAGTTATTCGCTCTCCGGCGAGCCGAGCGAGGCGTGCTACCGGATCAGCGTCAAACGCAACATCGACGGCATGGCCGGCGCGTACATCGCCGACGGTGTCCGGCCCGGTGATGTCGTCGAGATGACCGCGCCGCGCGGCGGCTTCACCTTGCAACCGGGTGACGGACCGGTCGTCCTCCTCAGCGCCGGGATCGGCGCGACGCCGGTGCTTGCGATGCTGCACGCGCTCGCCGCCGCGAAGTCACCAAGACAGGTCTGGTGGTTGCACGGCGCCCGCGATCGCGGGGAGCACGCCTTCGCCGAGGAGGTGCGCGCTGCTCTCCAAGCTCTGCCCCACGCTCGGAGTCACATCCGCTACAGCTCGCCTGGTCCCGGTGACCGGCGTGGTGTCGATTTCGATGCCGAGGGTCGCATCGGCCCCGCTGTCCTTTCCGAGCTGGGCGTGCCACGCGACGCCGATTTCTACCTCTGCGGCCCGGCGGGTTTCATGGCGGACTTGCCGGCCGGCCTCGCAAGCTGGGGCGTGGCAGGCAGCCGCATCCACACCGAGGTGTTTGGCGCGGGGCCGTCGCGCACGCCGGGTATCGTCGCTACTCCTCGAAAGCCGCCACATCTCCCGAAAGGTTCCGCCGGCGCGGGGCCGCTCGTGTCCTTCGCGCGCAGCGGCCTCAATGTCCGCTGGGGCGCGCCGTGGCAAAGCCTGCTGGAACTCGCCGAGGCATGCGACGTGCCGGTGCGATGGGCATGCCGCAGCGGTGTCTGCCACAACTGCGAAACGGCGCTCATAACCGGCGCCGTCATTTATCAGCTCGACCCGGTCGAGCCGCCGGCCGAGGGCAATGTGCTGATCTGCTGCTCCGAGCCCAAGGCCGATATCGTGATCGATCTTTAAAGAGATCAAACGTTGTTGGAGAACCAAAATGAGCGGGTTCAGCGCTTACGAGTACAGGAAGCTACCCGGGTTCGACATGAACACCTTCGAGGGCGCTAACCAGGCCATCCCGATGAAGACACTTGTGATTTTCTGCTTTGATCCCCGCGCGGCCGAAATTCCGCGGCCGGTCGCCGGCTATTTTGGCGATGAGGTCTACCCGGGCGAAAACATTCTTGACGGCTCCGGCAACCGGGTTGGGTCCACGCAAACATTGTTTGCCGCAACCAACGCCGGTGGACGCGCCGCCTTTGCTTTAGAGTCGATAGCGGCCATGGACTATATTTTCAGTGTTCAGAATGTCGTTGTGGTTCACCACTCGTTCTGCGGCACGACGACTCTAACGCCCGAGCTTCTCATCGGGAAGTTCCGTGATCATCATCACGCTGATATCTCGACGATGTTTGACCACGACAGCCTTGCCATCATGGATTTCGAGAAATCGATCAAGCATGACATCGCATTGCTTCGTTCGAGCCCGGCAGTGCCGAAGCACATCAAGCTCTACGGCTTCTTCTATGAAATCAGCTCTGGCAAGTTGACCGAGGTGGTGCGGGACATTCCTGCCCAGATCGCGGCGTAACTGATATGGAAGATCTCGACATTCGCGCGGCCCTCGATCGCCATTGGGCCGCCTCCGACACAGACGATTTCGAGGCCGAGCACGACATTTACCGCGAGGACGCGGTGCTCGAATATCCGCAATCGGGCGAGCGCATCCGCGGGCGGCGAAACATCCAGTCGTCTCGCGCCGCGCAACCCAACCGGAAACGCTTCACGGTGCGGCGGATCACCGGCACTGGCGACCTCTGGGTCACCGAATACGTCCTCAGCTATGACGGGCGGCCGTCCTACACGGTGAGCATCATGGAGTTTCGCGACGGGAAAGTGGCTCGCGAGACCCAGTATTTTGGCGATCCATTCGAGCCGGGGGCTTCGCGCGCCCAGTGGGTCGAGCGAAATGCCGTGACGCCGGGGCCGGGGCGTATCGACTTGGCGCGGTCGCCCGCGCCTCACCTACGTCGCGACGTGTAGCTCGCCTTCCGCCGGTTTCGCCGGCAGTTGCCCGTAGATCGCGCGCTGGTAGTCGGCGAGAACCACCGGCTCCTCGATCGAGCCGTGGTGATGAAGCTGCCGCCAGAGCCCCTCCGTCTTGACGAACAAGCGCGAGGTTCGCATGCGCAGTTCGAGCGTCTCATGCGGTGTCGCGCAGACACCGTTTTCGCGACCGGCGAAAAGATGCCAGTCAGCGCCACCTTGGCTGGTGAAATCGCGGAACACGACTTGAAGTGTCGCGGGCCCGTTGAACAGCCACGAGTACCCATCCCGTATCGCAGGCCAGCCGCGCATGACGCCGCCTATGGGATTGTCCATTGTTGGCGCATCACCCTCCGCCCAGCAGGTGGCGAGCTGGTCGAGATCGCGCCGGTTGAATGCACGATAGAATTTGATCAGGGCGTCGACGACGCTGCCGTCACCCGCCAGGGTCTCGACTCCGGTCACGACCGGCGGGCAATCGGGCATCTCTCTCTCCTCTAATCAGCTACTTCGATCAGTTGCGGCCGGCGGTGTGCCGGGCTGGACGACGTTCGGGCACGTGGCGGGTACGCAGTTCCGCCGCACGGCGCTCCAAATCCTCCGCTGTGCGCAGCCGCGCGTCCCACACCCAGCTGCTGCCGGCGCGCTCAGCGTTCAGGCGATGCCAGGCCGCCAGCTCTTCCAGTTCGTCGATTGTGTCGATTGCGTCAATCACACCATCCTCCGTTCGCGTCGTCGCCAAGCGTTTATCTACGCGCCCGGCCCCCCGCTGGATGCACCCGTCGATCGGACGGTGGTCGCGGCCGTGTGGGGCTTCATGTGCTGCTGTGAAGCTACGCCGTTTCCGGCGGGGGTGAATGCCTCTCGGCCGGCAGGCACTCTTCCGCGTCACGAACGGACCTTCGTGATGAGGGCCGCAGCCAATCAGAGCGCGAAAGAGTGTGTCTCGAATAACGGTTATTCCGGCCGCCGTGTTTGAAGATTACGTCCTAGCCGACACAATGGGGTTTAGCAGGCCGCTCCACCCCGCTGTCGGATTGAGGAGGTTCTGATGAGCGCCGAACACAAAGTCGCGGTGATTACCGGCGCGTCCCAGGGCATCGGCGCGGCGCTCGTCAAGGCCTATCGCGACCGTGGCTACCGGGTCGTCGCTACCGCGCGGTCGATGGCGCGCTCCCACGATAGCGGCGTCCTGGCCGTCTCGGGCGACATCACACTCCGGTCGACGGCCGAGCGGGTGATCGCCGAGGGCATCGGCCATTTCGGACGCATTGACACGCTCGTCAACAACGCCGGGGTCTTTGTCGGCAAGCCCTTCGCCCAGTACACCGAGGCCGACTACGCCTTGATGGTCGGGGTCAATCTCACCGGGTTCTTTCACCTGACGCAGCGGGCGATCCGCGAGATGGAACGGCAGGGTAGCGGCCACATCGTGCAGATCACGACGAGCCTCGTCGATCATGCCAGTTCAGCGGCTCCCTCGGTTCTGGCATCGCTTACCAAAGGCGGGCTCAACGCCGCGACCAAATCGCTCGCGATCGAATACGCCAAGCGCGGCATCAGGGTGAATGCCGTCGCGCCGGGCATCATCAAGACTCCAATGCATCCGCAAGAAACGCACGCGCAGCTCGATGCGATGCATCCGATCGGTCACATGGGTGAGATATCGGACATTGTCGGGGCGATCCTCTACCTCGAAGCCGCCAGCTTCGTGACAGGGGAGATCCTGCACGTCGATGGCGGCCAGAGCGCCGGCCACTGACAAGCCGAGGGCCGCGAAGCAACGTTCTGTTCAATCGTCGGCAGGTATGGGGAGGAATCGATGGATATGAATCGTGCCGTAGAGGCCGAGGTTTCCTGCTTGCGCCGCTACGCGCTCAAGCTCGTGCGCAATAGCGCGGCGGCGGAGGAACTCGTTCAGGAGTGCGTCGTCCGCGGCCTCAGCAAGCAGCATCTGTGGCGCGAGGGCAGCAATCTGCGTGCATGGCTCTGCACGATATTGCACAATCAGTACGTCAATGAGATCCGCCGAGCGATGCGAGAGGGCATCGCGGTCGAGCTAAGCGAGGTCGACGAGCAGTTGGCCCAGCCCCCGCAGCAGGACAAAACCCTTCAGTGGCGCGACGCTTGCCGCGCTTTCGCCGAGCTGACCGATGGTCAGCGCGACGCGGTTCTTCTGATCGGCCTCGACGGGTGGAGCTACGAGCGCGTCGCGAAGCGCGCCGGCGTGCCGGTCGGCACCATCCGCTCGCGGCTGTCGCGCGGCCGCGATCGGTTGCGACAGGCGGCCTAAGGTGGCGCGCCGTCTATTCTTCGCCGGGCTGGCGCTCGCCGCCGGCATCTGGGCCACGAACGTAGAGGCGCAGGTGTCGAGCACACCGGCGCAGCCCTCCGGCGCGCCAGCGCAGACCGATACTCTTGCTGGTCCTGACTTCGGCCCCAGTCCCGGCGCCGGTTCCAACCCCAGTCCCAGCCTTCAATATAGTTTCGCCGGCCTTGAGAACTGGCTCGCCCAGCCGACGATGACCGGCGACTGGGGCGGGTTGCGCACCAAGCTCCAGGACAACGGCATCAACTGGCAGACCTGGCTTACCGCCGAGCCGGTGCGCAATTTCAACGGCTACAAGGGCGTCACCACCGCCTGGGCGGACACACTCGCCTGGGGCGCCGATGTCGATCTCGGCAAGTTCTACGACATCGACCCCGACGGCACGTTCCGCATCTGGATGACCAAGCGTGATGGCCGCAACCCGGGCACCGACAAGATCGGCAGCCTGTTCCAGACGCAGGAAACCTTTGGACAAGGCCGCGACTTCCGTCTGAACGAGATTTCGTTCGCCCAGGCATTCATGGGCAATTTCGTCAACGTCAAGGGCGGCTTCTACCCGATGGGCAAGGACTTCGGCAGCCTGCCCGCATTCTGCAATTACATTTCCAACGCCTATTGCGGGCACCCGCTCGTGATGCCGTACGACAGCGGTTGGGATGACGACCCGAGCGGACGCTATGGCGGGCGCATTCGTATAGGCGAGCCGGATTTCCTGTTCGTCCAGACCGGCATCTACCAGGTCAACCCGACCTATCCGAAGGAAGGCAATGGCTGGAAGCTCAATTTCCAGGGCAATACCGGCGTGTTGTTCCCGCTCGAGGTGACGTATTTCCCCTCGCACGACCCACGTTACACCGGCGAATACAAGGTCGGCGGCTATGTCGACACGTCACGGGCGCCGGACGAGTTCATCCCCTCCAAAAGCGATAAAGGCCGCGAAGGCTTCTATTTCGAAATGCAGCAGAAGGTATGGAGCGAGCCCGCCAACCCCAATCGCGGGTTGTCGGTTTCGGGCTTTTATGCGCAGGGCGACGAAAACACCTCGCAAATGATCAACACCTATCATTTCGGCCTGTCCTACAAGGGAACCTTCCCGGGGCGCGACCTCGACTCGGTCAATTTCGGCTGGGTCGCGGCGAACATCAATCCGCGCCTCGCCGCCTTTGAGCGGCTCAACGGCAAGCCGGTGCAGTCGGCGACCGAGAACCAGTACGAGCTCAACTACGATATCGTGCTGGGTCCCTGGCTGCATGTGCGCCCAGGGCTCGAATACGACACCGATCCCAGCGGCTACGCCACACGAACCAACGCGCTGGTTCTCGCGGTGTCGGCCAAGGTCATATTCTAAAGCCGACAGCCGCCGCGACCGCGTCAGGGGGTGATATGGCAACTGAGAAAACCAATCCAGACCTCGCGGCCGCGGAAGTCGCGGCGGCTCGCGCGGCGCCGCCCGTCGTGCTCGTGGTCATGGGCGTGTCGGGAAGCGGCAAGTCGACGATAGCGCTCGAGCTGCACCGTGTCCTGGGATGGCCGTTTCAGGAAGGCGATGATCTTCACCCGCCGGCCAATGTCGAAAAGATGCGTTCGGGCCGTCCGCTCGACGATGCCGACCGCCAGCCGTGGCTCGAGGCGATCGCGCGCTGGATCGACGATCGCCTGGCCGCCCATGAGCCGGGGATCATCACCTGCTCGAACCTGAAGCGCGCCTATCGGCGGATCACAGTCGGCAAGCGGAAGGGCGTCCGCCTCGTGTACCTCAAAGGCGAGCAGCACGTGATCCACGACCGGATCGTTCAACGGCAGCACCGCTACATGCCGCCGTCGCTGCTGCGTAGTCAGTTCGACACGCTTGAGGAGCCGGGCAAGGACGAGCACCCGCTGACCGCAACTGTGCACGGCGCCGTCGAAGAGACTGTCACTCAGTTGCTGCGGCAGCTCGCCGCGAACAATCGATAACGGGCACGCTGCCGACCAGGGAGGACCGAATGTCCGCACGCACCGAATACAGCAGCCGGTGGGCTCGACTCGCCCCGATCGTCTTCATCACCTACAGCCTCGCCTATGTCGATCGGGCGAATTACAGCATCGGCTCGGCCGGCGGCCTGTCGGGAGATCTGGGCATTACGGGAGAGGCCGGCGCGCTGCTCGGCGCGCTGTTCTTCCTCGGTTACTTCATGTTCCAGATCCCGGCTGCCTGGTACGCGGAGACGCGCAGCGCCAAGCGGCTGATGTTCTGGAGCCTCTTGGCTTGGGGTGTGCTTGCCGCGGCGACCGGCGCCATCACCGACATCAAACTGCTTTACGTCGATCGCTTCCTGCTCGGTGTGGCGGAAAGCGTCGTGCTGCCGGCGATGCTGATCTTCCTCAGCCACTGGTTTTCGAGCGCCGAACGATCGCGGACCAACACCATCCTGATCCTTGGCAATCCGGTGACCGTGCTGTGGATGTCGATCGTCTCGGGCTATCTGGTGAACGCGATCGGCTGGCGCGGCATGTTCATCGCCGAGGGCCTGCCGGCGATCATCTGGGCGTTCATCTTCGTTCGGCTGGTGCAGGACGAGCCAACCGAGGCACCCTGGCTTGATCCGCGCGAGCGGGTCGAGCTCGAACAGCGGTTGCGCGAGGAACAGCAACGGCTGAAGCCGGTCAAAAACTACGGCGAGGCGTTCCGCACACCGCTCGTGATCGCGCTGGCGATCCAGTATTTCTGCTGGAGCATCGGCGTTTACGGCTTCGTGCTGTGGCTGCCCTCGATCCTGCGGTCGGGCAACCAGATCGGCATCGTCGAGGTTGGCTGGCTGGCGGCGGTGCCTTACCTGCTGGCGGCGCTGTTGATGCTCATCGCCTCGCATTATTCAGACCGCACGCAGAGCCGCAAAGCCTTTGTCTGGCCGTTTCTTATCATCGGCGCGCTGGCTTTCGCCGGGTCGTTCCTGCTCGGCCAGTCGAATTTCTGGGTCAGCTTCGTCCTGCTGGCGATCGCGGGCGGCGCGATGTACGCGCCATATGGCCCCTACTTCGCCTGGATTGCCGAGCGCCTGCCGCGCAATGTCGCCGGCGGCGCGATTGCCTTGATCAACAGCTTTGGGGCACTGGGGTCGTTTGTCGGCTCCTACGCCGTCGGGTGGCTCGACGCCGCTACCGGTACCCCGAAAGTCTCGTATGTACTGATGGCCGGCGCGCTGCTCATCAGCGGCATCATTACGCTGGCGGTCGGCGGCGAACAACGGCGTGAGGACGTCACCGCCGCGTTGGCGGTGCATCACCAACCCCATGCTGGAGGCTCCGCATGAAGCCTGAAATCCTGTTGATCGAACCGATGATGCCCGAGGTCGAGGCACAGCTCGACGCCGCCTATCGCGTGCACCGGCTGTTCCAGGCCAAGGATCCCGCGGCCCTCGTCGCCGAGATCGCGCCCGCCGTTCGGGGAATCGCCACGGGGGGCGCGCACGGCGTCGCCAACAACGTCTTCGATGCGTTGCCGAACCTCGAGATCATCGCGATCAACGGGATCGGCACCGACGCGGTCGATCTCGAACGCGCCCGTGCTCGTGGCGTGCGAGTTACCACGACCCCAGGGGTGCTGATCGACGATGTCGCCGATCTGGCCCTCGGCCTGATGTTGGCGGTATCGCGGCGAATTTGCGTCGCCGATCGTTTCGCTCGCGAGGGGCGATGGCCGCACGCGCATCTGCCGCTCTCGGCGAAGGTGAGCGGCAAGCGGCTGGGCGTGTTCGGACTTGGTCATGTCGGCCGCGCGATCGCCCGGCGCGCCGAAGGGTTCGGCATGCCAATCGCCTATAGCGAGCGGCATCCGGTCGAGGTCGCGTATCGTTTCGTGCCGCAGCTCGACGAGCTCGCGCGGGACTCGGATTTTCTCGTCGTCGCCGCTAACGCCGGGCCGGAGACGCATGGCATCGTCAATCGCCAAGTGCTCGACGCGCTTGGCCCGCAGGGCGTTTTGATCAACGTCGCCCGCGGCAGTATTGTCGATGAGGAGGCGCTGGTCGCGGCGCTGGTGGAGGGGCGGCTGGGTGGCGCCGGGCTCGATGTCTTCGCGCATGAGCCGAACGTGCCGGAGGCGCTGTGGAAGATGGACAATGTCGTCCTGCTGCCGCATCAGGCGAGCGCGACGGTCGAAACCCGCCGAGCCATGGCCGATCTCGTCCTGGCCAACCTCGCGGCGCATTTTTCCGGGAAAGAGTTACCGACACCGGTCGTCTGATCGGGTCGAGCGATCGAGGATCAAACAGGCTCCCGGGAAGAGTCACGGCAAAAGCCGCGACGCCTCCCGGGCGCAGCGATTTTTAGTCCGTGCCGTCGTCTTTGGCGCAATGCGCGACGCGCCACTTGCCGCCGTTGGTATAGCCCGCATCGGTCCAGTGAGTATTCGGCGGGCAGGCGCTGGCGAGACGGATCGTGTCGGCGTCACGCGACGGAACATTCGCGTCGGCCGCAAGCACGGTCGCGGAAACCAACGGTGTCGCGAGCAAAGCCGCGGTCAAAACAAAGCCTGTGAGTTGCATTTTGATCCTCCGGTGGGATTGTCGAACCGGAAATCATCCGGTGAAGATGAGGTGGGATTTTCCCCCGGCAAAACGAATGGCCGGCAGCCGATAGACACTCTTCCGATTGATGGACATTTCGCTCGCCGGTCGAAAAGCGCCGGCTCAGGAGCCGATGCTCACGGCGAGGCGTGCGAACTGCGTCCGCAGACGCGGTACGACGTAGTCCACAAAGGCGCGCACCTTGGGCAATGACAAGCGGCCGTCCGGCAGCACGAGATTGACCGGCACGGGCGCGGTTTCCTCCGCGCCCAGGACGATCTGCAACCGGCCCCCTCGCACATGGTCGGCGATCTGGTTGGAGAACACTCGCGTCACCCCTCGGCCGTCGACCGCCGAAGCAATCGCCGCGCGCACGCTGTCGACCACCGCGCGCGGTGTGAACTGCGCCGTGCGCGGGATCGACGATCCGTTCGCCGGGGGAAAGCTCCACGAGCTGACACCGAAATGGCTCAGGGCGATGATCTGATGCTGCGACAGATCGCCGGGTTCGTTGATGGGGTCATGCTTGGCGAGATACGAGGGCGCCGCGACGATCACCCGCCGCACCTCGCCGACCTTCACCGCAATCATCGACGAATCCGGGAGATGCTCCATCCGCAGCGCGATGTCGATGCCCTCATCGATCATGTTCGGCGGACGATCAACCAGAAGAAGCCTCGCGGACACGGTCGGAAACGTGTCGAGAAAATCGTCGACGATCGGCCGCAGCATCTCTTCGCCGCTGACGACTGGTGCGCTGACAACAACAATGCCGCGCGGCGCCGATCGCTCGCTCGACGCCAGCGTGTCGGCCTCCATGAGGTCGCTCAGCACGCGCCGGCAGGCGGTGGCGTAGCGCTCGCCCACCTCGCTGAGCTTGTTCGACCGCGTCGTGCGGTGAAGCAGTGGCACGCCGACATGGTCTTCGAGAAACGCGACCGCGCGGCTTACGGCGGCTGGTGAGCGGCCGAGTTTGCGACCGGCTCCGGCAAGACTGCCCTCATCGAGTGCGGCGACGAATACCTTCATCGCGTCAATGCGGTCCATCGGGTCCTCCTCGGGTTTATGGTTGCCTCCAACCCATGTGTAATGGGAGGCACCGAGGAAATCCTGAGTTGGTTGTGAATAATCTTAAAAAGCTCTTTGGCTGAAGCAGCCTGTGTAAATCGTCTGTAACTAAATTCTTATTCCTCGTCTGTGGTCGTCGCAAAAGCGGTGTGCGCGATATTCACGTTGTTGTTGCGGCTGTCGTAGTTTGTGAATAGACCTGAAAACTACTTAATCACGGCGAGACAGGGTCATGCCCGCGATGGGCCTCCAATCGGTTTATGCCGCGGGCGATTGCGAAATCGACCTTGTCCGGCGTGAGCTTCGGATCTCCGGCTCCGCGGTCCCGATCGGCGGACGAGCCTTTGAGATCATCGAAGTGCTTGCTGCGGCCGCCGGTGAACTGGTGACCAAAGACGCCCTGATGGGGCGCGTCTGGCCAGGCGCGATCGTCAACGACAACGCGCTCCAAGTGCACATTTCGGCAATTCGCAAGGCGCTTGGATCAAACCGGGGGTTATTGAAGACGGAATCGGGGCGCGGGTATCGCTTGCTTGGCGACTGGACGGCCCAGCATCGCCAGCCCGCAACCTCGTCGGTGGTTCCCTTTCCGCGGGCGAAACGAATTCAGAAAGACGCGGCGAGCAATCTGCCGGTGGCTGTAGCCCCGGTCATTGGCCGATCCGTTACTGTCGGTCTCTTACGCGACCTGCTCTCGGCCTACCGCGTCGTGACCCTGGCAGGGCCCGGCGGAATCGGCAAAACGACGCTCGCACTCGATGTCGCGCGCAGTCTTCAAGGTGAGTTCGCCGATGGCGGTTGGCTTGCCGAGCTGGCGTCCCTGTCCGATCCTGAGCTGGTCCCCTCGACCGTCGCGGGCGTACTAGGCCTGAATCTGGGGGTCGGTGATGTCTCCGCCGTGTCGGTTGCCCGCGCGATCAGTGACAAAAATTTGCTGCTGATCCTCGACAATTGCGAGCACGTCATCGACGCCGCCGCGAACCTGGCTGAAATGCTGGTTCGTCTCTGTCCGCGCATTTCGATTCTCACGACAAGCCGCGAGGTCCTGCGGATCGACGGCGAATACGTCTACCGCGTCCCGCCGCTTGAAGTGCCGGCACAGGACGACGTGGACACCATCCTTGATCACAGCGCCGTTGAGCTGTTTGTCACCCGCGTAAAATCGCTCGATTCCGAGTTCTTGGCCGATCCCGACAAAGTTTCCTCGATAGCCGCGATATGCCGCCACCTCGACGGTATCCCATTGGCGATCGAGTTCGCGGCGGCACGAGCAGCCGTCTTGGGGTGGAACAGGTGGCGAGCGGCTTGCAAGACCGCTTTGCCTTGTTGGTCGGGGGACGTCGTACCGCGCTGCCGCGGCACCGGACGCTTCGCGCGACGCTGGACTGGAGCTACGGGCTGCTCCTCGAAGCCGAGCGTCAATTGTTACGGCGCCTGGCGGTGTTCCCCGCAGGCTTCACGCTGGACGCGGCGGCAGCGGTTATGCGGGGGTTCGGTCACGATCTTTCGGTGACATTGGAAGGGATCGCCAACCTCGTCGACAAGTCGCTTGTCGTGGCGGAAAAATCGGAGCCGGCCGCGCGTTGGCGACTGCTTGAGAGCACCCGCGCGTACGCTCTCGACAAGCTCTTAGAAAGCGGTGACGCGGCTCGGGCTTCGCGGGGTCACGCCGAATTTTATGTGGGTTTTTTCGCGCCGTTCGCGACTGAGGGGCGACTTCAGTCGGCGCTCGACGATCTTGGCCGCTATCGCCGTGAAACCGACAATCTGCGCGCCGCGTTGAACTGGGCGTTTTCCAACGACGGCGACACCGCCCTGGGCGTCGAGATAGCTGCTGTCGCGTCGGATTTTTGGACGTCGCTGTCACTGCTCGCCGAGGCGCGAGAGTGGGCTGGCAAGGCGCTGGCGGAAATCGGCGACGCCGCCGGTACGCGGACCGAAATGCTCCTGCAGTGCAGCTTTGGGATGGCGCTGATCTACACGAGGGGAATGATCGCACCTGCGCGCGACGCGCTGATGAGGGCGTTGGCGCTGGCGCGGGAACTTGCCGATTTCGACTATCAGCAACGGGCGTTTCACGGTCTTTGGCTTTTCTCCGCCCGCTCGATGGTCATAAACGACGCGCTCGCATACGCCCGGCAATACGAAGAGGTTGCTCGCGATTGCGACCCGCACTCCCAAGCGACGGCTGACTGGCTGCTTGGCCATACGCAGTTTTATTTGGCGGAGCACCGCGAAGCCAGCGCCCGGCTCCAGCGGGCGATCGACCGGTATCCGATCGAAGCCCGCGATCGGGACATGGTTCGGTTCGTCAATGATCTAAGGGCGTCGGCTTTTGGCCACCTCTCGGCGAGCCTGTTGTCCCTCGGGCTGTTGGATACCGCCGCCGAGATAGCAACGAATGCCGTTGACGAAGCCCGCGGCACAAACCGGCCGATCGTGTTGTGCATCGCCCTCGCGTGGGAGGCCGGTCTGGTCTTCCTGAACCTTGGTGATTTGGAAACGGCCGAGCGCTACAGCGAGGAGCTCATCGATCACGCCTATAAGCATGCGCTGCACCCATTCCATGCCGTCGGTCTTTGCATCCGCGGCAGTCTCGCGGCAAAGCGCGGCGACCCCGAAAGCGGGCTCGATCCGCTTCGTCGCGGTTTGATGGAGATGCGGGCCACAAGCTATCTTCTCTTCTATCCCTTCTTTCTGATCGAGCTCGCCACGGCGCTGACGGCCACGGGCCGTCTGGATGAGGGGCTTGCCGAGATCGAAGAAGCATTGCGCTTTGTCGACCAAACCGACTGCCGATGGTTTATGCCGGAGATCCTGCGGGCCAAGGGCGAGCTGCTCGCGCTGCGCGGTTTGGGTGACGCGGCGGCGGTCGAGGATTTGTTTCGGCAGTCGATGAGCAAAGCGGCCCAACAGCAGGCGCTTTATTGGGAGCTGTGCGCCGCGACGAGCCTGGCGGAACTGATGTACGGTCAGCAACGCGAGGCCGAGGCGCGCGCCGTACTCGCGCCGGTGTATCAGCGTTTCACCGAAGGCTTTTCCGCGGCGAAGCTGAAAGAAGCGAAGGCGCTGTTGGATCGGCTCGGTTGACTGAAGGACGGGGGAGATCAGCCATGAAGCGCCGAGACGTTTTGAAATCCGGCCTGGCGAGTGCGGCATTGATGGCGATGCCGGGCATCGTTCGCGCCGAGGCTCAGAGCACGCTCAATTTTGTGCCGCATGCGGATCTGGCCTCTTTCGACCCGGTCTGGACGACGGCGGACATCACGCGGAACTTCTCGCTGGCGGTATACGACACGCTCTACGGCTTTGACGCCGACTTCAATGTGCAGCCGCAAATGGCCGCCGGCCACACGGTCTCCGACGACGGCAAGCAGTGGGAGATCACGCTGCGTGACGGTCTTAAATTTCATGACGGGACGCCGGTGCTCGCGCGCGATTGCGTCGCCACGATTCAGCGCTGGGGCAGACGCGACGCGATGGGCACGGCGCTGATGGCGCGGACCGACGAGGTCACCGCGCCCTCCGACAAGGTCATTCGTTTCCGCCTGAAAACCCCGTTTCCGCTGCTCAGCTACGCGCTAGCGCAGATCTATTGCGCGATGATGCCCGAGCGGCTCGCCAAGACCGACGCCAACACACAGATCAGCGAGGCGATCGGCAGCGGTCCGTTCAAGTACATCGCCGCCGAGCGCGTTCCGGGTCAGCGCGTCGTCATCGAGAAGAATGCCGACTACGTGCCGCGCGACAGCGGCACTCCCAGCTTTAATGCCGGCCCCAAGATCGTCCATTTCGATCGGGTCCTGTGGAACTTCATCCCCGACGCCGCTACCGCGGCCGCGGCGCTGCAAGGCGGCGAGGTCGACTGGTGGGAGAATCCGACGATCGATCTCGTCCCGCGGCTGAAGGGCGATGCGAACCTGACCGTGACGGTGAAGGACAAGACCGGCGAAGTCGGTTGCCTGCGCTTCAACCATCTCCATCCGCCGTTCGACAAGCCGGCGGTGCGCCGCGCGGTGCTGTCGGCGATCAACCAGAAAGACGTGATCACCGCCTTTGCCGGCGCCGCGCCCGACCTGATGAAGACCGATGTCGGGTTGTTTGTGCCGGGGACGCCGCTGGCGAGCGATGTCGGCGTCGAGAACACCCGCGGCGCGCAGGATTACGCGAAGGTCAAACAGGACTTGGCCGCCGCTGGCTATAACGGCGAGAAAATCGTCGTCCTCGCGGCGACGACGATCCCGTCCATCTGGGCCGAGGCGTCGGTGGCCACCGATGTGCTGCAGAAGATCGGGATGAATGTCGACCTTCTGGCGCTCGAATGGGGTGCGGTGGTGTCGCGCCGCGCGTCGAAGGAGCCGCCGGACAAAGGCGGCTGGAATATTTTCTATACCTATCTCGGCGGCTTCACGAATATCTCGCCGGGGCCGAACATCGCGATCCGCGCCAGCGGCGCCAATTCCTGGTTTGGCTGGCCGACCGACCCCGACATGGAGGCGTTGCGCGATCAGTGGTTCGCGGCGCCCGATCTCGCCGCGCAACAAAAGCTTTGCCGCGATATGCAGGCGCATTTCTGGCAGAACCCGAGCTACGTGCCGCTTGGCATGTATTTCCAGCCCACGGCATTCCAGAAATCTCTCGTGGATGTGCATGACGGTTGGCCGCAATTCTACGGCGTGAGGCGCGCTTGACCTGACAGGCGCGGACGAGGCGGTGACGCAGAATATCTACGACGATCCCCAATTCTATAAGGGCTACAGCCAGCTGCGCCGTTCGGTGGAGGGCCTGGACGGCGCGCCGGAGTGGCCGGCCTTGCGGGCTCTATTGCCGGATCTGCGCGGGCTGAGCGTGGTGGATCTCGGGTGCGGATATGGCTGGTTCTGTCGCTGGGCGCAGGAACAAGGGGCTGGGCGCGTTCTCGGGCTCGACGTGTCGGAGAAGATGCTGGCGCAGGCCAAGGCAACGACCTCAGCCGCCGGGATCATCTACGAACGAGCAGATTTGGAAAGCTTCGACCTTCCCGAAGCGTCGTTCGATGTCGCTTACAGCTCGCTGGCGCTGCATTACATAAAAGACGTTGGGGCGTTTGTCGCGAAGGTACACAGCGCGCTCAAGCCGGGCGGACGCCTCGTCTTCTCGACCGAGCATCCGATCTACATGGCGCCGTCGCATCCCGGTTGGTCGATTGAAGGCGACGGGCGTGAGACTTGGCCACTTGACGGTTATCTCCGCGAAGGGCCGCGCACGACCGATTGGTTCGCTCCGGGGGTCGTCAAGCACCACCGCACGATCGGCACCACCCTCAATTCGCTGATCCGCGTGGGATTTACGATTACCCATGTCGAAGAATGGCGCCCGACCGACGAGCAGATCAGCGCCAACCCGCATTGGGCCAAAGAGCTCGATCGGCCCATGTTTTTGTTGGTCGCGGCTCAGCGACCTTAGGGTTCTCGACAATCACAGTTGCAGGGTGTCGAGCAGGCACGCGCTGCGTCATTCTTCCGTGTCGTGAAACACAGAATGTTCGACGCTGATCATTCAATAAAACAGCGCGTTGATTGTTAAATCGATTGAAGAGACAAGGAGTATTGCAAATGAAGATTCTGATGGTTTTGACCTCGCATAATGTGTTGGGCAAAACGGGGAGGCCCACGGGCTTCTGGTTGGAGGAATTCGCCGCGCCCTATTACGTGTTCACGGACGCGGGCGTCGAAGTCACTCTGGCCTCGCCCAAGGGCGGACAACCGCCCATCGACCCAAAGAGCGATCTGCCCGAAAACCAGACGGATGCCATGACACGCTTCAAGCGAGACCCCAAAACCCAAGAGGTGCTCGCGCATACGGTCAAGCTGAAGGATGTCGGGGCTGAAGACTACGACACCGTGTTCTATTCCGGCGGCCACGGGCCGATGTGGGATCTGACCGACGATCCGGTTTCGATCAGTCTGATCGAAGCCTTCTGGAACGCGGGGAAGCCGGTCGCCGCTGTTTGTCATGCGCCCGGCGTGCTGCACAAGGTAACGATCGACGGACAGCCGCTGGTCAAGGGCAAGCGCGTCACCGGATTTGCCAATAGCGAGGAGGAGGCGGTCCACCTGACCAACGTGGTGCCGTTTCTTGTCGAAGACGAGCTACGCCGGCTCGGCGGTCGGTACCAGAAGGCGGCCGATTGGCAGAGCTTCGTCATCACCGACGGACGGTTGGTCACCGGTCAGAACCCGGCCTCGTCCGCCGCCGGCGCCACGGCGCTCCTCAAGCTGGTGAGTTAGCTAGCCAGCCTCTCGGCAGAGCGCCGCGGCTGGTCGCTTACGCGACATTGCACGGCTCCCTTTATCCGACCATGACCACCCGGCGCGGGACGATCCTCAGATCGCCCCGCACCGGGCGCTGCGCCTTGCCCGATGCTCCCGGAACACGTGCGCGGCGCGGAAGAGTATCTCTCATTCGGCACGTCTTCGCGTGGTCACCAATCGCCTCTAACCTTCACCCAATCGCTAGCGTCGCTCTATCGGTGAGCGGCCGTCACTTGCCGGGAGAAGCCACATGGATCTTCACATCAACTTCGACTGCCTGCGGACTCGGAACGCCCCGTTCCATTCCGGACAAGTCATCGTGGCTGAAACCGGTAACAATCCGCACCAGCAGCTTATCTTGGCCGGTCGCCACGCTCTCTTCGCCGACCGTTCGGCGGCGGAAGGCGGCGGCGATACCGGGCCGGACCCACAGTCGCTATTGATGATGGCGCTGGGCTCACAGATTTCCATCGCGGTGCGCGCCAGCGCCGACCGGACCGGTTGGATGCTCGAGCAAGTCATCGTCCAATTTGACGATCCGCTTCGCGAGGAGAATTGCGCGCGGCCGCTCCGAAAGCTCGCGGGCGAATACGGTATTGGCTGTTCGATCGAACTGGTCGGCGACCTGTACGATTGGCAACAATCTCATCTCGTCGTGGTCGCGAACCGGCATCTCGCCGCGTGGAGTTCGCTCGCCATGATTGATCGGATCGATGAAGTGACCGATCGCGCGGCTTAGTTGTCGGCGCTAGTATTCCCAGACGCCATCCGGCGAAGAGGCAGCCCCCATGCCCGAAGCCCCCACCTCCGTCACCGCGAACGATGAAGGCGATAACCGGTAAAATCGCGCGGCCGTCGGTTGGTCGCGCGGTTCTTCGGGTTTTAGCGGTGGTGGCTCTGCCGACCATTGGCTCGGCGGCGTTTGCCCAAGCACCGCAGACGCCGACGGCGCCCGACACGATAGAGGCGCGCGTGCGCGCCTGCGCGCCATGCCACGGTGAGCAGGGACAGGGGACGGACAACGACTATTTCCCGCGTCTCGCCGGCAAACCGGCGGGCTATCTGAAAAACCAGCTGGTCGCGTTTCGCGACGGGCGTCGCCGTTACGCGCCGATGAACTACCTGCTCGAATACCAGAACGAAGCGTATCTGCAAAAAATCGCTGAATATTTTTCCGCGCTGCGCCCGCCCCCGACACCGCCGGCGGTCACCGACGTCAGCGCCGCTGTGTTGGATCGCGGCAAGACCTTGGTCATCGACGGCGACCAGGCCCATAGCGTGCCGGCTTGCGCCGGGTGCCACGGGCCTAAGCTGACAGGAATGGTGCCGGGCATCCCCGGGCTTGTCGGGCTGCGCGCGAGCTATGTCAGCGCGCAGCTCGGCGCGTTCCGATACGGCACGCGCACCGCCGCGGCGCCCGATTGCATGCAATTGGTGGCCGCTAGCCTCACCGAGAGCGATGTGACCGCGGTTGCGGCCTATCTCGCTTCGCAACCGATGCCGACTGACCCGTCACCGGTCCCGCAAGGCACGCTGGCGATGCCGTTCGCCTGCGGCAGCGAACCCCACTGAGAGGGAGCCATGCGGATCGACCGGCTCACCTCGTGGCTATTGTTCGCCGCCCTCTTTCTAGCGGGCCTCGGCTTCCCGGCTGTCGCCACAGCGGCCGACGACCATGCCCTCATCGTCAAGGGCGAATACCTCGCCCAGGCCGGCGATTGCATTGCCTGCCACACCAATCCCGGCGGCAAGCTGTTCGCCGGTGGACGGGCGATGGCGACGCCGTTCGGGAACATCTACTCGTCGAACATCACGCCGGACCCCGCGACCGGCATCGGTAAATGGAGCGTCGACGATTTCTACAAGACGATGCACGAGGGGCGCTTTCCGGATGGCGGGCTGATCTACCCCGTCATGCCCTATGCGTCGTACACCAAGGTGACGCGCGCCGATTCCGATGCGATTTTCGCCTATCTGCGTTCGGTCCCGGCGGTCAACCAGCCGGACAAGCCGACCGATCTGCAGTTTCCCTACGACAACCGCCAGCTGATCCTCGGTTGGCGCACGCTCTATTTCAACGAAGGCGAATACCAGCCCGACGCGGCCAAATCGGCCGAGTGGAACCGGGGCGCCTATCTGGTCGGCGGGCTTGGGCACTGCGCGATGTGCCACTCGCCGATCAATTCACTCGGCGGCACGCCCGAGTCGAAGGCGTTCCAGGGCGGGCTGATCCCGATGCAGAACTGGTACGCGCCCTCGCTGACCTCAAACAAGGAGGCCGGGCTCGGCGAATGGAGCATCGACGAGATCGTCGGCTTGCTGCGCAATGGGGTGTCGCACCGCGGCGCGGTCTACGGCCCGATGGCGGAAGTGACCTTCAACAGCCTGCAATACCTGAGCGATGCCGATGTGCGCGCCATGGCGCTGTACCTCAAGAGCTTGGCCGAGGGCAGCCCGCCGGGGCCCGAAAGCTCTGGTGTCACGACGTCGGAAAGCAGCCTGCTGATGACGCTGGGACAAACGGTCTACCAGGCGCGCTGCGCGAGCTGTCACGGATCTGACGGGCGCGGTATGCCGCCCGATTACCCGCCGCTCGCCGGCAACCCTTCGATCCAGATGGAATCGGCCGTCAACCCGATCCGCATGGTGCTCAATGGCGGCCTTCCGCCCGGCACCGCGGGCAATCCCGAGCCTTACGGCATGCCGCCCTTCGCGCAGACCTTGTCGGATGACGAGATCGCCGCGGTCGTCACCTACATTCGCGCCGCCTGGGGCAACCGGGGCGCCGCGGTCTCGGCGGGCCAGGCCAACGAGCTGCGCAAAGTTCCCTTGGACTGATCCGACAATGCTGAACTCAGACCCCGCTCCGAATAACGGCGCCGCTCCGCCCGACGAGACGGAGTTGGACGCGATCCTGCGCTCGGGCGCGATCGGCGCGATGGTGCTCGCGGGGCTCGCGACGGCGACCGTCATCGCGATGTGGTTTGTGTTTTATCTCCTCGTCTTTCTGCCGCGCGCGGTCGCGTCATGACCGACTTGGCCGCACCACCTTCGCCCGATCCCGCCGCCGAGCACGCCGAGCGGATCGAGCATCGCTGGGCGGCGGTCATGGTCGCGCTCATGGTGCTGCTGGTTGCGATCGCGACCTTCGAGGCGATCCACCACGCGGCCGTGCCGCAGGCGCGGGTCGAGACGGTGGATCCTCGCAGGCTTCATCTCGCCGGCGAGTTCATCGAAAGCAACCTCGGCAGCGCCGTCGAGCCCGACGGCTCGGTAACGGTGCGGGCGATCGGTCAGCAATATTCGTTTACGCCTTCCTGCCTGCTTGTGCCGACCGACACCCTGGTCACCTTCCGCATGACCAGCGCCGATGTGGTGCATGGTTTTCTCGTCGCCGACACCAACGTCAACCTGATGCTGGTGCCGGGCTACATCTCGAGCCTGCGGGCGCGCTTCGACACGCCCGGCGAGCGGCTGATGCCCTGCCACGAATTTTGTGGCGTCGGGCACGAGGGGATGTGGGCCAGGATCAAAATCGTCGATAAGGCCGCGTTCGCGGCGCTGGCGGCACAGCACAGGAGGCTGAGCTGTGTTGAATAGGACCAGGAGAGTCCTCGTCACGCTTCTCACCGGCGGTTCGGCCGTGTGGACCGGCAAGCGCCTCGTCCTCGCCCATTTCTGGTTTGCCTTTGCCGGGTTTGGCGGCGCGCTGCTGCTTGGCGAATGGCAGATGTTCATCCGCAGCCCGCTCGCCGCGTGGATCGGCGACCCGGAACTCTATTACCGCTCGGTCACCGCGCACGGCACGACGATGGCCTATGTGTTCCCGACGCTGGTCGCGATGGGCTTCGGCTACTTCGTGACGGAGCAATCGCTCAAGCGCCCGTTGATCGGCCTGCACTGGGCGTGGTTCGGATGGGCGCTCGCGGTGATCGGGACAATCATGGTGATTGTTCCCATCGCGCTCGGCCGGGCGTCGGTGCTCTACACCTTCTACCCGCCGATGGTCGGCAATGCCTTCTACTACATCGGCTTTGTTCTCGTGGTTGTCGGCTCGTGGATCTGGGTCGCGCTGATGTCGGTGAATTTGTACCGCTGGAAGCGCGACAATCCCGGCGCGCCAGTGCCGTTTCCCATGTTCGCGACGGTCGCCGGCTCTCTTTTATGGGGTTGGACCGCGGTCGGCGCCGCGCTCGAAGTGCTGTTTCAGATCATCCCGGTGGCGCTCGGCTGGCGCGACACGATCGACCCCGGACTGGCCCGCGTCTTGTTTTCGTGGACCCTGCACGCGATCGTCTATTTTTGGCTGATCCCGAGCTATATCGCCTATTATACGATTGTCCCGCGAGCGATCGGCGGGCGGCTGTTCAGCGATACGATGGGGCGGATTTCTTTTGCCCTGTTCCTCGTCGTCGCGATGCCGATCGGCATCCACCACACATTCGAGGACCCGCAGGTCGGCGCCGGGTTCAAATACCTGCATTCGGTGTTCACCGCGCTTGTCACCGTGCCCACGCTGCTGACGGTGTTTACGATCTGCGCGTCGGTCGAGATCGCCGGCCGGCTGCGTGGTGGGAAAGGCGTGTTCGGCTGGCTCGGGGCGCTGCCGTGGCGCAACCCAGCGATGCTGGGGATCGCGCTGTCTTTTGTCATGCTCGGCTTTGGCGGCGCCGGCGGGATCATCAATATGAGCTACCAGCTCGATGCGACGATCCACAACACGCAATGGATTACCGGCCATTTTCACCTGATCTTCGCCGGCGCGATCGTGATCATGTATTTCGTGATCGCTTACGACACCTGGCCGCATTTGACCGGGCGCGGGCTCGACTGCTTGGGGCTGATGCGCGCTCAATTGTGGTTGTGGTGCATCGGCATGATCGTGCTGACCTTCCCGTGGCACTGGGTCGGTATTCTCGGCATGCCGCGACGCATGGCGTTTTACGACTACACCAACCCGGAGATCGCCCGCGAGGCTGTGCCGGTCATCATGTCGGTGATCGGCGGCGCGATCCTCGTGGTGTCGGCTGTGTTGTTTTTCATCGTGCTGCTGTGCGGTCAAACCGCGCCGCGCAGCGAGCCGGAAGCCTATCGCTTTAGCGTCGCGGTGCGACCGCCGCGCAGGGTGCCGGCCGCGCTCAATGGGCTTGGGCTGTGGCTGGGGTTGATGATCGCGCTGACGATCGTCAATTACGGCTTCCCGATCGCGCACGCGATCGCGACGCCCGGCACGGCGGTGCCGGCGATCATGGTCGGCGAACGGCGATGAGCGAAGAGCGCGTCGCCTCGCTGCGTAATCGCTGGTTCACCACCAGTGTCGGGCTCGCCGCCGCGATTGCTCTCGTCGGCTTCCTGATCGGCTTCTTGTGGCTGCCGCTTGCACAGCCCGGCGAGCGCTTTCGCGGCGTTTGGGACGCGATCTGCAGCGCCGCGGGCCTCCTGCACACGCCGGCATCGAGCGAGCAGATCGTTGCCGCCGATCATCCGACAACACGCGTCGAGGTGATCCCGCAAATGCTCGACGGCGCGGACGCGGTGTCGATCGGCCGCGGCGCGACCTTGGCCCTCAGATGTACGATGTGCCACGGGGCGCGCGGGCTCAGCGAGGCCAATTCGCCCAATCTCGCCGGGCAATATTCGATCGCGATATACAAGCAGCTCGTCGATTTCAAGACCGGTGCGCGCGTCAGCGCGGTCATGGCGCCGCTTGCCGCCGATCTGAGCGAGAGCGACATGCGCGACCTTGCGGCTTACTACGCCTATCTGCCGCGGCTCAGCGACAGCAGCGCGATCCACCCGCCGCGCATCGTCGCGAGCGGTGCGCCACTGCGCGGGATCGCGCCTTGCGGCGCCTGTCACGGTGAAGTCGGCGCTAAGGCCGGCGCGGCGTGGCTCGAAGGTCAGCCGGTGGCTTATCTGCGCACCCAGCTCGAAGCGTTCGCCAGCGGCGCGCGGCGCAATGATATCGACGAAGCGATGCGCAACGTCGCGCGGGCGATGACCCCGCAGGAGATCGACGCCGCGAGCCGTTATTACGCCGAACATCCGTAGTCGTGACGGTCATGAGAAGCGCGCGTCGTGAAAAGAGCCGGCCGCTGCTGGTCGGCGATTATGCGATCAAGAAGACGGGGGTCGCGCGGTTCGACTGGCGCGACCCGTATTATTTCGCCGTCGCGCTGAGCTGGCCGCGTTTTCTGCTGTCGCTGATCGCCCTCTTCGCGGCGATCAATCTCGTTTTCGCGCTGCTTTATCTGGTCGACCCGGTGCCGCTGGCGAATGCTCATCCGGGCTCGCTGTCCGATACGTTTTTCTTCAGTCTGGAGACCGCGACGACCGTCGGATACGGCGACATGTATCCCGCCGATCACTACGGCCGCATCGTTGCGGGCTCCGAGATGATGGTCGGGGTGGCGTTTACCGCGCTGACGACGGGATTGCTCTTTGTCCGCTTCTCGCGACCAAAGGCGCAGATCCGTTACGCGACAAACGCGGTGATCGCCGTCCACAACGGGCAGCCGACGCTGATGATCCGGATCGCCAATGGGCGCCTCAGCCTGATCACCGAGGCCTCGGCGCATCTCGGGATGCTTCGCGCCCAGCGGACCGGTGGACAAGTTCTGCGGCAGATCTACGAGCTGCCGTTGGTCAGGTCGCGGGCGCCGCTGTTCCCGCTGACCTGGACCTTGATGCATCCGATCAGCACCTCCAGCCCGCTCCACGGTTACGACGCCGCGCGGCTGGTCGAGGATGACGTTCATGTGTGGGTTTCCGTAACCGGCCACGACAGCACATTGGCGACGACGATTGTCGACACGCGGACCTACGTGCCGGCCGACATCCTCTGCGGCATGCGCTACACCGGCACGATTTCGGCTGATGCGGAGGGTCATCCAACCTTCGATTTGCGCGAGCTTAGCGGGATCGAGCCCGATTCCGGGCCTGAGCCGCTCGAATCCGGCTGGGTGGATGCGAGATGAGTGCGCCGACAGGGGCGGCTGGACTAAAGCGGCGTGTAGGTAGTGTGACTCGCCCGGGGTTTGCTCCGCCAAAAAATCAGGCTTCACCGGCCGTGAGAACGATCGCCGTATGGCCGGCGATGTGCCAGCCACCGTCCGCGACCGGCGTCGAGATCCCGGCGCCGCCGTAATCCGGATGCTCGCTCGACCATTCGAGCCGCCACGGCCGCCCGCCGACCGGCGCGAGAAGCGGCTCGGTGATGGTCTCGTGTCGTTGGTCGGCCCCAAGATTGACGATCAGCAGCAGATCGCCGCCTTTGTCCTGCGCAAAATAGCGCAGGACGAAGGCCTGATCGCCGAGCGTCGCGCCGTCGATATGCCGTGGGCCGCGAGCGAAAATCGTCTGGCGCAGCGCGATGAGGTCGCGATGCAGCGCGACCGCCATCGCATTACGCTCGCGCTCGCTATGATCGAGCACGCAACGCCGGAATGTCTCTGGGCTCGCCGGATCGTCGAGCCGCGCCTGCATTTCCGGTGACGCCAGGCTCGGGAAATTGGCGAGATATTCGGCGCGTCCCTTTCTTACCAGCCGGGCAAGCTCGCCTTTGTGGTCGGCGAAATAGAGAAACGGGCTCGACGCATAAAACTCCTGACCCTGAAAGAGCAGCGGGACTCCCGGCGATAGCAGCAAACAGGCGGTCATCGCGCGCCAACAGCCCGGGCTCGACAGCATGTGCCCGCGCAGCCCCGCGCCCGAATGGGCGATCTGGTCGTGGTTTTCGAGATAATTCACAAACGCTGCCGCGGGGAGGTCGAGCGTCGCCGAGCTGCGATGATCGCTGCCCTGGCCTTGAAACAGATAGCCGTGCTTGGCGACGGCGACAAACTCGCCGGCATGCCCTGTGAAGTCGCGATAATAGTACTCGCGCCGCCCGGTCAGCGCGACCCGCGCCATATGATGAAAATCATCGTTCCACAAGCCGTCGAGACCGTACCCGCCGGCAACGGGCGGCTGGGCGATACGCACCGTCCGGTCGTCGTTTTCGGCGGCGATAAAGGTTTCGCGCCCGGCGGCCGCGGCGCGAACTCGCCGTCCGATCGCGGCGAGGATGTGGTCGTCGGAATCGTCGTAGATGCGATGGGTCGCGTCGAGGCGCAGCCCGTCAAAATGATATTCCTCGATCCAATATTCGGCGTTGGCGATGAAAAACTCGCGCACCGGGCCGCTATCGGGACCGTCGAAATTGATTGCGTCGCCCCATTCGGTGCCGTGCTGCTGGCTGAAATAGGCGGGCGAATACGACCGCAGATAATTCCCATCGGGCCCGAAATGGTTGTAGACGACATCCAAA
>Ga0210398_10000352_pt1 | contig 54260 bp, 38 predicted proteins | sample IncBWC4OmetaG_FD_161047 | JGI IMG/M metagenome (GOLD analysis project Ga0210398, IMG submission 161047) | Forest soil microbial communities from Barre Woods Harvard Forest LTER site, Petersham, Massachusetts, United States - Inc-BW-C-4-O | ecosystem: Environmental > Terrestrial > Soil >...
CTGGCTCCTATATGCCGATCCGCGGGTGGCTCCATTATGCCGATCACGCGCTGGCTCCTTTATGCCGACCATCGACTGGCCTCATTATGCCGATCACGCCCTGGCTCCTATATGCCGATCGGTGACAAAAGCTGCATATCCGGTGTATTGGTTCAGTTTAGTGCGCGGCCTGGGAATTTTGTATGGCGCAGTGCTGCTGGTAATTCTGGTCTACGTTTTGGCTCTGAAGCTGTTGTGGTCTTTCGATCTGTGGCTGCCTGTTGAAACCGTCATCGGCATGTTTGCGGTGCTCTCGGTGTTCAGTTTCCTAGGGGGAGCGCTCTACGAGCGCCGCCACGAGCTGAACCTCGAGACCTGGGTCAGTCCCGAACGCAGCGCGGCGCTCGAGAAAAAACACAGCCGGCGCGAGGACGACAAGCTCGCGCATGAGGCCTACGGCCTGATGCGCGCCGGCTCCCATATCAAGAGCTTCCAGATGCTGGAAGAGTGGCTCAAGAGCCGCGGCAACGCCCCGGAAGACTACCGCTGGCTGTGCGAACGCACGTTAAGCTGGGGCGATCCGCGCTACGTCAGCCGTCTCACCGAAGAGCTCGTGGCACGCCTCCTGGCGCTCAAGCGCACGGGGGAAGCGTTGGAGGTGGTGGCCCAACGACTGAACCTGGATCCAAATTTTCGGCCCAAGTCGGCGGCGGATACCTTGAGTATTGCTCAGCTGGCCGCTCGCGGCGGCGGCTCATCGAGGCTGGCCCGAATCCTGCTCTCGGACTTCGCCGCCCGCTTCGCGGGCGACCCTCACGTGAGCACGGCACTGGCGCTCAAGGATCACTTAGGACCCCTCGCGCCCTAATAAAGTGCAGCGCGGGTTCAAGCCCCGGCATTGCGGCCCCTGATTCCTTACGACATGATTGAGGCTCTCCCGCCCTTCAGATTCAGGCCTTCACGAGAATTCATGGCCACGACGCCGTACAACGAAATGTACTCGAGGGAGGGTGCCGGACGCGCCCACTACCTGCGCTATTCAAAGTGGCTGGGCGAGCAGCAGGCGGATCGGCTCACGCAGAAGCGCGCCGAGGCGGATGCGCTGTTTCACCGCGTCGGCATCACCTTCGCCGTGTATGGTCAGGAGGAAGGCTCGGAACGGCTCATTCCCTTCGACATCGTGCCGCGCGTGCTGCCGCGTGAAGAGTGGATTCAGCTGGAAACGGGCTTGAAGCAGCGCGTGCGGGCGCTCAATTCCTTTATTCACGACATCTACCACGATCAGCAGATCTTAAAAGCCGGCGTCATCCCCGCCGAACAGGTGCTCTGCAACTCGCAATACCGCCCGGAGATGCAGGGTGTGGATGTGCCCGGCGGCATCTATGCCCACATCGCCGGCATCGACATCGTGCGAGACGATGCAGGCGAGTTCAAGGTGCTGGAAGACAACCTTCGCGTCCCTTCCGGCGTGTCCTACATGCTCGAGAACCGCAAGATGATGATGCGTCTTTTTCCCGAGCTCTTCTCCGCGCATCGCGTCGCGCCGGTGGATCACTATCCCGATGTGCTGCTCGACAACCTGCGCAGTGTCGCGCCCACCGGCGTCGCCGACCCCACTGTGGTGCTGCTGACCGCGGGTGCCCATAACAGCGCCTATTTCGAGCACGCCTTTCTGGCGCAACAAATGGGGATCGAACTGGTCGAGGGTCAGGATCTTTTCGTGCGCGACGAAGCGGTCTTCATGCGCACCACCCAAGGCCCGCAGCGCGTCGATGTCATTTATCGCCGCATCGACGATGATTTCATGGACCCGCTGGTGTTCCGGCCTGACTCCATGCTGGGTGTGCCCGGGCTGCTGACGGCATACCGCGCCGGCCACATCACCATCGCCAATGCCATCGGCACGGGCGTCGCCGACGATAAGTCCATCTACCCGTACGTGCCGGAGATGATTCGTTTTTACCTAGGCCAGTCGCCCATCATCGGCAACGTGCATACCTGGATGCTGCGGAACCCCGAAGACCGGGAGTACGTGCTCGCGCATTTATCCGACTTGGTCGTCAAAGAGGTCCACGGCGCCGGCGGCTACGGCATGCTCATTGGTCCTGCCGCACCTCAGGCGGAGATAGAGAAATTTCGGCAACAGATCATCGCCACACCCGAGCGCTACATCGCGCAGCCCACCCTGGCGCTGTCCACCTGTCCCACCTTCGTGGAGGCGGGCTTGGCGCCGCGCCACATTGACCTGCGCCCCTTTGTGCTCTCGGGCGCCGATGTCACCATCGTTCCCGGCGGCCTGACCCGCGTGGCGCTGCGCGAAGGCTCGCTGGTGGTCAATTCCTCGCAGGGCGGCGGCACCAAGGACACCTGGGTGCTGGAGACCTGATGCTCAGCCGCACTGCCGATCATTTGTACTGGATGTCGCGCTATATCGAGCGCGCCGAGAGTCTCGCGCGCATGGTCGACGCGCACTACCGCATGTCCCTGCTGCCCCACTCGCCCGACGAACTGGCCGAATCGCTGCAGGCGACCATGAAGGCGTTGCACATGCTCGAGGCCTACACCGCGCGGCACGCGAGCATCGAGCCTGGGGCCGTGTTCGAGTTCGTCTGCCTCGATCGCGAGTACAGCGGCAGCATCTTCAGCTGTCTGCGCGCCGCGCGCGAGAATGCCCGCGCGGTGCGCGGCTCCTTGACCTCGGAGCTGTGGGAAACCTTGAATTCCACCTGGCTCGACGCGCGCGGGGCCGCCGCGCGCCGCTCCGTGGGGATCGGTGAGTTTGTCGAATGGGTCAAGGATCGCTCGCACCTCACGCGCGGCGTCACGATCGGCACCATGATGCGCGATGAGGCTTTCCACTTCACCCGCATCGGCACCTTTCTCGAACGCGCCGACAGCACCGCGCGCATCCTGACCGCGCATCAGAGCGACCTGATGCCCGGGGCGGATGCCGGCGTGGTGCCGGACCCGTATCAATGGAGCGTGCTATTGCGGGCCCTGTCCGCCTTCGAGGTGTATCGGCGCGTCTACCGCGACGTGATCACGCCCTCGCGCGTCGCCGAGCTGCTGATCTTGCGCGACGATATGCCGCGCTCGCTGTTGCGTTGCTGCAAGGAGGTGTACGGTAACATCAAATCCGTCGCCAACCAGCAATCGGCGGAAACCCTGCGGCGCGCCGGCGAAATGCACGCCCACCTGCATTTCGCGCGCATGGAGGAACTCTTGGGGTTGGGGCTGCCGCGTTTTTTGCAGCAGTTCTTGGGCCGGCTCAGCGATTTAGGCAGTCGCATCGCGTCGGATTTCTTGGGTTCTCAGGCGGAGACGTAACAGCCATGCACCTGCATATTCGGCACGAGACCCGCTATCGCTACGAGCGCCCGGTCAAGTACAGCGTGCAGAGCCTACACCTCACGCCGCGCCGCGACTTATGCCAGCGCGCGCTGAGCTGGAGCATCGTCGCGCCGGGCCGGCGGTTGGAACAGGTCGATGCCCACGGCAATATTGCGCATCTGCTCACCATCGAGGAGCCGCACCGCGAAATCAGCATTGTGGTACGCGGCGTGGTGGAAACCGCGGACACGGACGCGCGCCAGGACGATGGGCCCTTGTCGCCCTTGGCGTATCTTGCGCCCACGCAGCTGACCTGGCCGAACGAGGACATCAAAGCCTTCGCGAGCGCCGCGCTTTCACGCGTCGCGGATCCCAAAGATCGCGTCCAAGCGCTCGCCGAAGCCGTATTGGGCGCCGTGCGCTACAAAACCGGCGCCAGCGATGTTTGGGACAGCGCGGCGGTGGCATTCAAGAGCGGGGAAGGCGTGTGCCAGGATCATGCGCACGTGTTCGTCGCCTGCGCGCGCGCGGTCGGCATGCCGGCCCGCTACGTCAGCGGCTATTTGTACACCGGGGATGCCAGCGATGCCGCGAGCCATGCCTGGGCGGACGCGTGGCTCGGACCAGAGATCGGCTGGCACAGCGTGGACGTGACGCATGCGCGTCCCGCGGTGCGTAACTACTGCCGCCTCGCGGTCGGGCGCGACTACTTGGACGCAGCTCCCGTGCGCGGCATGCGCCAAGGCGGCGGCGGCGAGAAAATGCAAGCCAATGTGCTCATCGCGGAGTCGGCCCTGCAGCAACAGTAAGGTACAATTTCGGCATGACTTATTGCGTCGGCTTGTTAGTCGACACCGGTCTCGTGATGTTGTCGGACTCGCGAACCAACGCCGGTGTCGACCAGATCAATACCTTTCGGAAAATGGCCACCTTTCAGCATGCTCACGATCGCGTGCTGGTGTTGATGTCGGCGGGAAACTTAGGGATCACCCAAGCGGTAATCAATTTGCTCGAGGCGCCCGACGACACCCAGCCCAAGACCCGCCTGCTGAGCGCCACCAATATGTTCAATGCCGCGCGCGTGGTCGGCGATGCGCTGCGCGAGATCCACGAGCGCGATGCCGAGGACTTGCGCGAGCATGGCTACGAGTTCAACGGCACGTTCATATTGGGCGGCCAAATCAAGGGCGAGGAGCCGCGCCTGTTTCATATTTATTCCGCCGGCAACTTCATCGAATCTTCCCTCGACACGCCCTATTTTCAGATCGGCGAATCCAAGTACGGCAAGCCCATCATTGACCGGGTGATTACCCGCAGCAGCAGTTTGGCGCAGGCGGCCAAGTGCGCGCTCGTGTCCATGGACTCCACCATCCGTTCGAATCTGTCGGTGGGGCCGCCGTTGGATCTCTGTATCATCAAGCGCGACGAATTTAAACTATCGACGCACATCAGCATCGATATGGACAACGAATATTTCAAGATGATCCGCGAACGCTGGGGGTTCGCTTTACAAGAAGTCTTCAGCGAACTTCCCAATCCCAACTGGTGAATCCATGCATCGAATTTTAAGCTTAGGCCTTCTGCTGGCCGGTATCGCCGCAGCGCAAGTGCACGGTCCCGATCTTGCCGGCATGGATGTGAAAGTCGTCCCGGGCGACGATTTCTATGCCTACGCCAACGGCGGCTGGATCAAGAATACGGAAATTCCTGCCGATCGCAGCAGCTATAGCAGTTCAGCCATACTGACCGAACTGACCGCCCAGCGCGTCAACGAGCTGCTCAAAGCGGCCACGGCGCAACACGCCCGGCCAGGATCCGAGGCCCAGCAAATCGGCGACTTCTATGCCGGCTTCATGGATGAGGCCGCGATCGAATCCCACGGACTTAAAGTCATGGAGCCGGCGTTCAAGCGCATCGACGGCATCTTCAGCCGCAGCGAACTTGCCGCGGCCTTGGGTGAAACGGTGCGCGCGGACGTGGACATACTGAACAACACCCAGCTGCACACGCCGCATCTTTTCGGGCTGTGGGTGGCGCAGGATTTGAATGATCCGACACGCTACTTGCCCTTCTTGCTTCAGGGCGGCTTGGGGATGCCGGACCGCGAGTACTACCTTGGCACCTCAGCCGCCATGGCGGCGATCCGGCCGCAATACCAGGCGCATATCGCCGCCGTGCTCGAAGCCGCCGGTATCGACGCCCCCGAAATGCGCGCCACGGGCATCTTCGAGCTCGAGCGGCGCATGGCGGAGGTGCATTGGACGCGTACGGCGTCGGAAAAAATTGAGGCCGGCAACAATCACTGGAGCCTTTCGCAATTTTATGCCGAGGCGCCGGACCTCGATTGGCGCGCCTTCTTCTCCGCCGCGGGCTTGAGCGGGCATAACGATTTCGTGGTCTGGCAGCCGAGCGCGCTCATCGGACTCTCCAAGCTCATCGCCAGCGAATCGCTCGACACCTGGAAGGACTATTTGAAGTTCCACGCGCTCGAGGATGCCGCGCCGTATTTACCCAAAAAACTCGTCGATGAGCATTTTGCGTTTTATGAGCACGTGCTCAGGGGCACGCCGGAATTGAGCCCGCGGTGGAAGCGCGCCGTGAGCGCTTGCGACGCCTATCTCGGTGATGCGGTCGGCAAGCTCTACGTGGGCAAATACTTCTCGCCCGAGCAGAAAAAGCACGTCGAAGAGATGGTGCATAACCTCTTGGCGGCTTTCGAGACGCGCATCGATCGGCTCGATTGGATGGCGCCGCAAACCAAGCTGGTCGCCAAGGCCAAGCTCCAGGCCTTGAAAATCGGCGTGGGCTATCCCAATCACTGGCGCTCCTATGCGGGCTTGAAAATCACCCGCGGCGAAGCCTTTGGCAACTTCTCGCGCGCGGATCTGTACGACTATCGGCGCCAGCTCGCCAAGTTGGGCCAGCCGGTCGACCGCTCCGAATGGGTCATGAATGCGCAACTGGTCAATGCCGTCAACCTGCCGGCGATGAATGCCATCAATTTTCCCGCCGCGACACTGCAGCCGCCGTACTTTGATTCCGAGCAGCCTCTCGCCATGAACTACGGCGCCGTCGGCGCCACCATCGGTCATGAGATCAGCCATAGTTTCGATGATCAGGGCGCGCTCTTCGATGCCCAGGGCCGTTTGAGGAACTGGTGGCAGCCGGACGATTTCGCGCACTTTCGTGCATCGGGTGCACGTCTCGCGGCCCAGTTCGACGGCTATAAACCGTTTGCGGACCTGCACGTCAACGGCGAACAAACCTTGAGCGAGAACATCGCCGATGTCGCGGGACTGAATGCCGCCTACGATGCCTACCGGATGGCGACGCAGAGCGCGGCGCCGGTGCAGCTCTCCGGATTCGATGCCGATCAGTTGTTCTTTTTGAGTTTTGCACAGAGTTGGCGCAACAAAATCCGCGATCCCGCTTTGCGCGCGCAGGTCGTCGCCGACGGTCATGCGCCGGCGCAGTACCGTTCCTACACGGTGAGAAATCTGGACGCGTGGTACGCGGCGTTCGCCGTCAAGCCCGGCGAGAAGCTCTATCTTGCGCCGGACGATCGCGTGCGGGTGTGGTGAATCTAAATCGCCTCAATTGATCTGACCCGTCGCGAAATCGTAACCGGTGAGGGACTTGGGTTTCCCCAATAGATAGCCCTGCGCATAGTCGACGCCCAAGGAGCGCACCGCCTGCAACTCCATATCAGACTCCACTGACTCCGCCACGGTCTGCACGCCGAGATCGCTTGCCATGCGTACGATCGCGGAAATCATCGCCCGCGCGACCCGGTCGGTCGGCGCCGCTTCGACTAAGGAGCTGTCGATTTTAAAATAGTGTGCTGGGATGGATCGAAGATAGCCGTAGGCAGGCGAGTTGGCGCCGAAATCGTCCAGCGCTACCTCGCAGCCTAACGCCTCCAGCCGCTTCATCGAGTCGGCCACACTGACGCTGCCCGAAGCCGCGAAGCGTTCTGTGATATCGAAGCACAGCGCCTGCGGCGGCAGCCCGCTTTTTTTCACGCAAGCCTCGACGAAGCTCACGAAACTGTCATCGGTCATCGACTGCGACGAGACATTGACGGAGAACACCGAGGGCACGCGCGCCCACAGCCTGCGGTTGGCCGCCAGCCACACCAAGAGCGTGCGCACCACCCAGCGATCGATATTCGGCATGAGCCTCTGCTGCGCGGCGCGCGCCAGGAATTCCTTCGGTTCGATCAGACTGCCATTGGCGGTACGCAGGCGCAGCAGCACTTCAAAATGCGACAAGCTCACATTGTCGTGCAGCGAGCAAATCGGCTGCAGAAATAATTCAAAGCGTTCGGCGTGCAGTGCATTCTCGATTTGCGCCCCTTCAGGCGTGTCCTCGCTGATCAGCAGGGGAAATCCTTGGCGCCGTTCGAATTCCGCGGAGAGGCACACGAACACCGGCGCCAATTTTTGCTCCAGCGATTCATCCGTGCGGGTGTCCTTGATCGAGGCATCGATGCTCAAGCGCACCGCGCCGTTGACCGATCCTTGCGCGTCGCGCACCGGAATGGCGAGGGAATAATTGCCTTCCCCGCGCGGCGCATACGAGACATCGAGATTGCCGCCGGAATCGCTGGAAAGCGAGTCTTCCACCAATTGATAGTCTTCCGGCAGGATGAAATCCTCGGACATCCACAGCGTATCCGCCGCGAAATCATGGAACGAGACACCGGATACTTCCGGCGCCAACGCTCGAATGACCTGAGCCAACGCCTCCAGCGTTTTGCTCGAAGCTGCCTCGGCGGCATAAGTAAGACTGGTCACGCTTAGCACCCAACTGTGAATATTTGATGCCGTCATGGTACGGGGGCGACCGGCGCCAAAACATGTCGGCAATAACCGACGTAAGTCCGCAGCGACATTTTATTTTGCTTAAAGCGCGAAAAATCGCGCTACCCGCGCTCTGATTGAGCCGGGGAACTTTATAAGTCAAAGCGTTTTAAGTTAATGGACTTAATGCACGCTAATTTAATAGCTCATCCAACACAGGCAGCGGCACCGCGCCCTCGCGCAACGCCGCCTCGTGAAACTGCTTCAAGGTCATGGCATCGCCGTGGGTTGCCTTGAAATGTTCGCGGACCGCCAGCCACCCCTTTAATCCGGCGTAGTAAGTCGGCAATTGGCACGACGACAGCTTGGCGCGCTGCAGTTTGGCCGTGGCCTCTTCCATTTCTTGGTACGTCCCCTTGGTCATGAGATCCAGCGCATCCGCATCGCTCATTCCCATCGTTTGCAGGCGCACATCCAAGATGGTGTTGGCCAGCACCCGCAGCTTTTGTTTCGCGAGCGTCAAGCGGTAGCCGGGCGTGTCGCTCAAGAAGCCCTGCTCGGCCATGAGCTGCTGCGTGTACACCGCCCAGCCCTCTACGTAAGGCCCGTTGCCATAGATACTGCGCAGCAGGCGTCGGGAACGCGGCTGCACCTCGTTCGCATACTCGGCCTGCACATAGTGCCCCGGCATCGCCTCATGCACGGTGAGGTGCGCCAGTCCCGAATCGTTGTACTCGCGCAGCTTCGAATCGATGCGCGACTGCGGCCAGGAGTCCTGGATGGGTGTCACCCAAAAAAACGCGCCTAATTTAGGTTCCAGCGGCGGCGCTTGATTGAATCCCCCGACCCCATAGATGCCGCGCATGAACACCGGCGTGTCGATCACTTGCAGATTTGAGTTCGGCGGCAAAGTCACTAGGTCCTTGGCTTTTACGAAGGCAGTCGCGGCCGCCAGCGTCTGCTTGGCCGCGCCCATATAGGTGTGCGGCGTCGCATGCGCCAGCGCCACCTCGGCCAGCGCCTGCTCGACGGTCTTGGGCGCGGCGAGCTGCGCCATCTCATCGCGCGTCTTGCTCAAGTCCACTTCCGCCTCTTTCAGCAACGCATCGGGGGTCTTGCCGGTCGCCAATACGTAGCTGAACTTCTTGGCGTAATACACTCTCCCGATGCGCCAATCGGAGGTTTTTTTCGACAGCGTGCCGTCGAGAAAATCGTTGAACGCCTTGAGCGCGATGAGCGCGGGCTCGGCGGCCTGCGCGTACTCTTTGCCTAAGCCCTTCGGGCAACCGGTGCGCAGCACGCCGTCGATGAGATCGATGTTGCCGGTGTTCTCCTCGCGCGCCACCTTGTTCCAAATCTCCGGCGCATCGCCTAAGTTTTGCTCGGCCTGGCGCACCAGCTCCGGAATTCGGATCAGGCGCTGAATGATGTGCTTGAAGCGCTCCTCCGCCGCCGCGTAGTGCAGAACATAGGGCGTGTAGAGGGCATTGCCGACGAGTTCGACATAGACGGTCGGGTTATGCCGGTAACTTTGCACCTCCTCGATATCGAGCCGCGTGGCCTGAATGGCATCCTGCATGATCTCGATGTCGGCGCGCTGCTCTTGGTTCAACGCCTTGGCATCGAGTTTCTCGATGCGCGTCTCGATGTCGCGCTGCAACTTAATTTGCGCCTTGATCCCCGCCGCGCTGAAATCGTCCAGTTGGTCTTCGAGCATCTCGCCGTGATGGCGGTGGTAGCCCACGGTGCTGGCCGTCACCGGCGACAGCGCCAGGCTGCCGAAGACAAAATCATCCACCACCTGGCTGAACTGCAAGTCAGCGGGCGCCGCGCGGACCGGCGTAACCCCCAAGCCCCAAATCGCAACACCTAAGGCGAAACCTAAGAACTTTAGATTTTCCATCCCTCACCTTGTCCATCCCAAAGGCCTCGTCCTGTGCCTTAAGCTTGTTAAGATACTTGAGACGGCCGCGCGCGTCCAAACGGAACAACAAATAATGCCGCTTATCATTCGCATCGCCTGTGCCGCATCGATCCTCCTCGCATCGCTTAGCTCTGGTGCCGACCTGCGCTCCCAAGTAGATAACTATCGGCTCGCGCACGAGGCCGACATCGTGGGCGAGATCGACGCCCTCACGCGCTTGAAGAGCATCGCGGCGGATCCGGCCGGCCTCGCAGCCACCGCGCATGCGCTCGAGGGCGCGCTGAAAATGCGCGGCTTTGAGATCTCCTTGCTTTCCACGGGAGCGAATTCGCCGCCGGCTGTATTCGGATTACTAATGACGCCGAACGCCAAACGCACCGTGCTCTTCTACGCCCACTACGACGGTCAGCCCGTGACGCCCTCGCAATGGAGTTCCGATCCCTTTGTACCCGTGATGCGCGAGCATGCGCAGAGCGACACCGCGCGTGAGGTCGACTGGAAAAAGGCCGCGCCGCCGTTCGATCCGGAGTGGCGCCTGTTCGGCCGCGCGGTCAGCGACGACAAAGCCTCGATCGCGGCATTCTTGGCAGCCTTCGATGCACTCAAGGCCACGCACAACGCGCCCTCGGTGAACATCAAAGTGCTGTGGGAGGGGGAGGAAGAAGCCGGCTCCACGCACTTGAGCCACGCGCTGCGGGAGAATCAAAAGCGCTTGAATGCGGATCTCATTCTAATCGGCGATGGGCCTGTGCATCAGACGCGCCGTCCGCTCGTGTACTTCGGCGCGCGCGGTGTCATGCAGCTCGAGGCCACGATCTACGGGCCCTTGCATGCGCTGCACGACGGCCACTACGGCAATTGGGTGCCGAACCCGGCGGCGATGGCCGCGACGCTTCTAGCGCAAATGCGCGACGACAATGGCCGCATCCTGATTCCGGGCTTCAGCGATGGCGTGCGCGCCATCACGCCGGCCGAGCAAGCGGCGCTCAAGAATCTGCCGCAGGTCGGCGACACCTTAAAAAAGGAATTCGGCATCGCTCGATCCGAGGGCGGCGAAGATCTTCCCGCCAGCCTCATGCGACCCGCGTTCAACATTCGCGGCATTCGCTCAGGCCAAGTCGGCGACGCCGCCGCGAATGCCATCCCGACCACCGCCGTCGTCTCTATGGACTTTCGCTTGGTGCCCGATCAAGTCCCGGCCGCCGTGCGCGCCGCGGTCGAACATTTCTTGACCGCCCGGGGCTGGACCATTGTCGCCGACGATCCTGATCTGACCACGCGCTTGAGCAATCCGCGCATCATCAAGCTCAACTGGGATAACGGCTATCCGGCCCTGCGCTCCGACATGTCCTCACCCGCCGCCAAGGCGGTGATCGCCGCCGCAACCGAAGCCGCCGGTGCACCGGTGGTGGTGCTGCCCATGGCCGGCGGCAGCGTGCCGCTGTACATGTTTGCCGACGTGTTCAGCGCGCCGATTATTTGTCTGCCGATCGTCAATCACGACAACAACCAGCATGCGGCGAATGAAAACTTGCGGCTGCAGAATCTGTGGGATGGCATCAACACTTACGCCGCGCTCATGGCCGAGCTGAACTGGTAGGTCATGAAAATACTGCGAAGGATCCTCGGCGTCCTGGTGTTGCTCGTTGTCGCACTCGCGCTGCTGTTGTGGCTCAAGCCCCCGGCACTGCTGCGCGTGGGCGCGAACTACTCCGCCAAGATCGTCTGCTCCAATGTGTTTCTTGCGGGGCGCGATCCTGACGAGGTGCTGCGCGTCGATGTGCAGGCGCCGGGCATCTCACTGCTGAAGGCGATGCAGGTCTCGGTCGACCGCGCGCGCGGCGTGGTGCGCACCGGATTTCTTGGCGTGATCGGCGATGGCGTGGCCCAGTATCGGCCGGGTCACGGTTGCACCGTGTTGCCGGATGGTAAGCTCGATACTTCCGCGCCGGATGAACTCAATGCCCTATCGCGCAGTGGATCGCCTGTCCCGCCCGTCGCGCCTTCAGCCTTTTCCAGCGGTCCCTGGCCGGACGGCGCCGCCGTCGAGACGAGTAAACCGATCGATCAGCTGCTGAAAGACCCCGTGCTCGCCGGCCCCGGCGCGCGCGCCATCGTCGTGGTCGATCACGGCCATATCGTGGGCGAGTACTACGCCCCCGGCTTTGCGCCCACTACGCCCCTCCTCGGTTGGTCCATGACCAAGACGGTGATGGCCGGGGTCATCGGCATGCTCATCAAGGACGGCAAGCTGTCGCTCGCGCAAGCCGGGTTCTGGCCCGGCAACGATGGACGGGAGAAAATCCGCCTCAAGGACCTGCTCGCCATGTCGAGCGGTTTGCAATGGAACGAGGCCTACGGCGCAGTATCGGACGTGACCAGCATGTTGTACCTGCAACCTGACATGGCCGCCTTTGCGCGCTCGCCGCCCTTGGCGCATCCGCCCGGCGAGGAGTGGCTCTATTCCAGCGGCACCGCGCTCATCCTGTCGCGCATCGCCCAGGATGCTTTGGCGCAAGGCGCACCTAAAGCCCAGGACCTCTCGACATTCATCAAAGCCCGGCTATTCAACCCCATCGGGATCACGACGGCGACGATCGAGCCGGACGAACACGGCACCCTGGTGGGCTCTTCTTATATGTATGCCACCGCGCGCGACTGGGCCCGCTATGGACTGTTCCTGCTGCAAGATGGAGTTTGGCAGGGAGAAGAATTGCTCCCCCCGGGCTACGTCACCATGATGGCCACGCCCGTGGAGGCGTCCCACGGCCAGTACGGCATGGGCCAGACCTGGCTGTGGGGTTCGGACGCCGTGACGCCCGGCGTGAATCCGGACGCCGCTTTCGGCATTCCGCCGGATACCTTTTGGATGTCCGGCCACGACGGTCAGAGCGTCTGCATCATCAAGTCGCGCCAGCTCATCATCGTGCGCTTAGGCTTAACGCCCTACGCCGCCGGCTATACCTCGCAACGTCTGGTGCAAGCCGTCCTCGAAGCGACGCAGCCCGCGGCCGGCGCGCAGCCTTCGACCACGCGCCCGCAAGCGCATTAGAATCCGGCTCCGTATGGGCGCTTTCTCCTTCTCGACTTTCCTGCTGGCTTTCACCGCGCTCTTTTCCATCGTCAATCCCTTGTCCGGCGCATTCATCTTTTTCGGCGCGACACGCGAACTCGATCACAAGGTCCGCGCCGCGACCGCGCGCTGGGTTGCGATCTACTCCTTCGCCATCGTAGCCGCCTCGCTCTACATCGGCGCTTACGTGTTGGGTTTCTTCGGCGTCTCGCTGCCGGTGCTGCGCGTCGCGGGCGGCATCATCGTCGCCGCCGCCGGTTGGCGCATGCTCAATGCGCCGGATGTCACCGAGCAGCGCCGCACCGAAACGCCCGAGCCCAAGTCCATTGATGTCGCACCGAGCCGGCTCGCCTTCTACCCGCTCACCATGCCGTTGACCACAGGTCCCGGCACCATTTCGGTCGCGATCTCCTTGGGCGCCGGCCGACCCAGCGGCTTCCACGCGTCGTCGCTCGCCTTTTTTGTCGAGACACTCGCCGCGACCGCGCTGCTCTCGGTGCTGATCTACGGGTTTTATCGAAATTCCGCCTACCTCGCCAAATGGATCGGCGTGACGGGCACGACCATCGTGGTGCGCCTGTCCGCGTTCCTGCTGTTTTGCATCGGCATCCAAGTCGCCTGGAACGGGCTCTCGGAGCTCTTGGGTTCCCTGTCGTTCATGACGGTGAGTTGAAGGCTGTCGACTAGGCTCTTTTTAATCCAAACGCTTGATCACCATCACGTTGGATTGGTTGGTGATGGGATGTCCGCACACGGTGGGGTTCCAGGCGGTGCCGACGACCGTCCACCCTGAGGGAACGATTCCCTTACAGGCGTGGATGATTGCACCCACCGGTTGGTCACTCAATTGCTGCAGGGTCCAAACGTTGTAAGTCATGGTCGCCGGGTTGCCGCAGACGGTGGGATTCCAGGCGTCGTTGATTTTTATCCAGCCCGGCGTCACGGCACCCGCACAAACATTTTGGGTGCGGAAGATCGCACCCAAGGGCAACGGTGCCGGCGTCGGCGCTTCGATGCGTTGGGGTTGGGTGGGTTGGGCTTCGCTGTGTTCGGGAGCTCGCGGTACCGCTTCCGGCGGTGGCGCAGCGGGCAGACTCACCGCGACTGGAGCCGGGACCTCGAGCGCGGCGCTGGTGAGGGGACCTGGATTCGATAAGCCGTTGCTGCAGGCCACGCGCGTGGCACTCAACGGTGCAAGCGTGGGCGTCAAGGCGCCGACTCGAGTGCCGTGACTATCGAGCAGATTCATTGATACCGATAGCCGCGCGTAGGGATGCAAATTAACCAGGTAGAACAGGCCCGGCGGCCTCGCTCCCGCCGCGCACTGGTTGATCCCGCCCTGCAGGACAAAAGCCGCGAAGGAACGCGCGTCCTCGGGTGCTGCTTCGGCGGCGTTAGCCTCCACGTATGCGGCGCTCTGTTTGGCGATGACGATGGGTACGCTCAAGAGCCCTGGTGGATGCGGCGCTGCGCGATACGTGTAGGTGCATCCAATCTTTGCCGATTCTCGCGGGCTCAAGCGACGTGAATGAAATTTTGGGAAGCGATCCGTCACGGGATTCAGATTGGCGTCGAACAAAATGAAGTGCTGTTGGGCTGGATTCGAGTCGTATTTGAAATTGACGTCGATAGTGGCGGTTGCGTTCAGGTTGGTGGCGTAGACGAAGACGCTCTGCTCGTTTGCGCCCGCGCCGTCGCAAGGCTCGTGACTGACTTCGAGCTTGATGTCGTCGAGCGCGGCGGCGGACACGCCGGAAGCCGCCAGTATCAATGCCAGCCCGAACAGTGCCGCGTGCGGTTTCGTATTCATTCAGCGCGCGCCGCTCAAATCGTTCCTGATGACCGTGCCGCCCTTCATCACGAACTTGATGTGTTGCAGGAGGGCGATGTCTTCGAGGGGATCGCCTTGCACCGCAATCAAGTCCGCAAACTTTCCGGCCTCGACCGCGCCCACATCATCGGACCAGCCGAGGAGATCCGCGGCGGAGATGGTGGCTGCGCGGATCGCCTCGAGCGTGGTGAGGCCGCGGCGCGTCATCGACTGGAGTTCCTCCGCATTCTTGCCGTGGCGTCCGGCTGAGGCGGGGTCCGAGCCGTCGGCGATCTTGACCCCGATCTGTCGTGAGATCGCGATCACCTGACGTATACCTTCCAAATACGCCTGGGCTTTGGCCGAAGTGAAATCTTCGGGCTTCCTGGCAAGGTGCGCATCGAGACCCGACAGGGTCGGAACGAGATACACACCTTTTTGCTTCATCAGCTCGAGGTCAGCGCGGTCGGCGCTGTGGCCATGTTCGATCGAATCGACACCCGCCAACACGGCGTTGCGGATGCCCTCCGCAGTGGTCGCGTGCGCGGCGACCTTGCGGTTTGCCTTGTGCGCTTCCTCAACGATGACCTGCATCTCAGCCACCGTCAGGGTTGGGTAGAGCCAGTCTGCATAGACCTTGATCAGATCAGCCCCGTGGCCGATTTGTTCGCGTGCCGCGCGTCGGGCTTCCTCCGGGCCGCTCACCATCTGCGCCCCCGTCGGAAAATCCGCCAAGTCGGGCGAGATCCCAAACGGCTCATATTGACCAACGGCGGCGATGGCGCGGGTTGCAACCCGCATACGGGGTCCTTGAACCAGACCATTGTTAATGGCGTCGCGCAGCGCGACATCCGCATACGCTGAGCCTTCGTTTTCAACATCCCGCACCGTCGTAAATCCGGCCGCCAAGGTTGCGCGTGCGTTGGCTGCGCCTTCGAGCGCCCGATAAGCCTCAGACTTGGTCAGCAGGTTCAGAGCGTAGGCATTCGCGCCATCCGGCAGACGCGCCATCAGATGGGTATGGCAATCAATGAGCCCCGGCAGCAGGGTTACATCCCCGAGATCTAGAATTTGCGCGGCCGCGGGTGCCTCCTTCAAGACATCGATCTCTCGGCCCACCGCCTTGATACGTTCACCCGCCACCCAGATTGCCGCACTCTTGATATAAGCGCCGCTACGCACATTCAGAACTCGCGCGACGCGAATGACTATTTCGGGGTCCGATGGCTTGGCGGAATTTTCTTGGGCACGCGGCGCGCTTTGCATGAGTAAGCCCATCACGCCCGCGAGGGCAATACATCGCGCCAGATAAATAGAACGGGTCAGCGTTCGCATGTCTTTACCTCAGGGAGTTGGAGATGATTGTCACAGGCGGTTCGACTCCAAATCCACGAGCACTTCGCGGCTGACCCTTCCTCCCTTGACCGCGACGCCCTCGGCCCGCAAGCGCCGCGCCTGTTCGCGGTGATTCAAAGAGGTCGGAGGAAAAACGATCTTGCCGCCGGCGCCTACCACCCGGTGCCAGGGCAGTTTCATTTCCTTCGGCGACTCGCGCAACGCCCGCCCTGCCATGCGCGCCCGACCGGGCAGCCCCGCCGCCCGCGCCACTGCGCCGTAGGTCGACACGGAGCCTCGCGGGATCGCCCCGACCACCGCCCAAATCTCCTGAAACGCCGGGTTGTCCTCGGGAAGCGCGGCGCCTTTGGCGCGATGCTTGCGGCCGCGGGATGGGAGAAGAAAGTCCTGAAAGGCGTTGGAACGCGCCAATGGCGGTACCCCTTAGGTCAAACTACTTGACCCACAGGATAGCGCACCGTCTTCGGTGGACCGAACGCCTCGGTTATTCTTACGGACCGGGCGGCACAAATTTCCACAAGTCGTTAAGGTCTCCACCCGGGATGGTGATGCCGCCGAAAAGCCAGAGATTGCCTGAGCTATCGCTCCAGGGCACAGCGCGACTGCGGTTTCCCGGTACATTGCCGACCGCCGCAATCCCCTCGGTTCCATAGACGCCAACGCCGCCTATGATGTTCGAGCCGCTCATCCATGCCCATAATCCGGTGCTCGGGTTGTAGCGCCACAGATCGTTGAGCCCGCCGGTGCTGTCCGTGGAGTCATTGCCTTCGCCTCCGAACAACCACAAGTTGCCGCTGCTGTCGGTCCAGGACACCGCATAAAAGCGCGCTCCCGGTACATTGCCGGCGGCCGCAAGTCCCTGCGTACCATACACGCCGCCTGCTCCGGGTATGTTGGAGCCGCCCATCCAGGTCCACAAGTTCGTGCTGGGGCTGTAACGCCACAAATCATTGAGAACGGTGAGACCGCTCACCGACGAGGAATTATTGCCGCCGAACAGCCATAAATTGCCGCTGCTGTCGGTCCAGGACACCGCATAATCGCGCTCTCCTGGCACATTGCCGGGCGCCGCAATCCCCTGCGTGCCATACACCCCTGCTGCCCCGGACGTATTGGATTCACTCATCCAGGTCCACAAGTTGGTGCTAGGGCTGTAACGCCACAAGTCATTGAGAAAATTGACACCGGTAAAATCATTGCCCCCGAACAACCAAAGATTGCCCTCCTGATCTGTCCAGGACACGCTACTGAGGCGGGCTCCCGGCACATTACCCGCGGCCGCAACGCCCTGCGTACCATATACGCCGGCTGCTCGCGGCGCGTTGGAGCCGCTCATCCATGTCCACAGACCCGTACTCGGAGTGTATCGCCAGAGATCATTGAAATCCGTTCCTCCCGGCGGGGGCCCATAGCCACCGAACAGCCACAAATTCCCAGCGCCGTCGGTCCACGAAAGGGCGCTATACCGCCCACCCGGCGTGTTTCCGACTGCTGCCGTGCCCAAACTGCCGTAAACGCCGGCCGCCCCCTGCGTGTTTGATCCGCTCATCCATGTCCACAAAGTGGTGCTCGGACTGTATCGCCACAGATCATTGAGTGGACCTTGGGGCTGACCCGTCATGTCGTTGCCGTAGCCGCCGAACAACCATAAATTCCCAGCGCTGTCCGTCCAGGTGACTGCGGAATCGCGTGCTCCTGGTTGGTTGCCAGGCGCAGCTACGCCTTTGGTTCCATACACGCTCAATGCGTTGAACGTATTGGAGCCACCCTCCCAGGTCCACAAGCCCGCGGTCGTGGTCCCCGTCGTGCACGTGACGGTCACGTTGGTCACGTTCGCGGTGGTCACGCTACCTGTTCCGTTACTCACCGCGCAGGTCTGTCCGGCGGGTTGAGTCAAAATCGTCACCGCGTAACTCGAGCCGCTCGCGACAGGCGTGTTGAACACGAAACTGCCGTTCGCGGTGACGGATAAATTGTCGCCCGCATTGTCCTGAAGCACCACGGTCGCGGTCAGTCCGGAGACCGTGCCGCCGATGGTGAAGGTCGAAGCTGAACAAGCAACGGCGACATTGCTGATGTTGGCGGTGGTCACCGTGCCCGTGCCGTTGATAACCGTACAGCTTTCGCCCGCGGGCTGCGTCAGGACCGTGACGGCGTAGCTCGAACCGCTGGGAATGGGAGTATTGAAAGTTGCCGTGCCGTTGGCGGAAACCGTGAGGTTGTTTGCCCCATTGAGCTGCAGGACCACGCTGTCGTTGGCCAGCAACCCGGAGACGGCGGCTGCAACAGTGAAGGTGTCATCGGAACACACCACCGCGACATTCGCGACATTCGCCAGGATGGCTGCGCCGCTGCCATTGCTGATAGCGCAGTTCTGCCCGGGCGGTTGCGTGAGGACAGTCACGGCGTAGGCCGTTCCGCTGGCCAGCGGCGTGCTGAATGCAAAGCCGCCGTTGGCTGAGACGCTCGAGTTATTGCCGCCATTGTCTTGCAACACCACCGTGTTGCCGGGCAAGAGTCCTGCCACGGTGCCGCTCACGGTGAAGGGCCCGGCGCCGGCGGAGCAATTCACGACGATGTCACTCACGCCATGCGCCCCCGGAGCCCCGAGCACGCTTACCGCTGCCGGCAGCGTGCCGCTGCCGTTGAGCACCACGCACGATTGACCCGCGGGCTGCGTCAGAATCGTTACCGCATAGCTCGAGCCGGGCGCAAATCCATTCGGAAAGCTGAAACTGCCGCTCTGGGAAATGCTCAGGTTATCGCCGCCGTTATTTTGCAAGACGACACTGTTGCCAGCCTGCAATCCATTCACAGCGCCGCCGAGGGAATCGGCCGGCAAGCTAGAACTGCTGCCGCAGGCACTGAGCCCGACGGTCCACAGGATGATCAAGAAAACAGGTGCAGCGCATCGAGTGAGGTATCGCATGATTATTTCGCAAGCTTTAAGTGATTGAGCAACCCGATTCAAAGAGTCTAGAAATGCCATTCGGCCGACACGAGATAGCGCGTTTGCTTGAACAGGTCCGTCTGAGCGAGGGAGGTGATTCTTTCGTAGTTCGCTTGTTCGACTCTGGCCGACAGGGACACCGGAACTCGAAGTGCTCGAGCCAACGAGTAACTGATGCCGGCGCCGTAGACCGGCGTGCCCGTGTTGAAGGTACGCCAGTCGGCCACCGGGCTGTTCGTCCTGGCTCTCTCCACGCCCACTGACAGGAACAGCGTTGTATCCGGGAGCACCGTGTACGCGGGCAACACGGCTAACCCGAAAATACTGGTCGTTTGATCTCCTAAACCCAGCTTCGCATGCGTGGGGAAATCGTAAATCTCGGCGCCGATACTGAATTTGTCCGACAGGGCGAAGGCGTATCCGACGGCGAAGCGCACCGCGACCGAGCTGTCAGATTCGCGCTCGGAGAGAGAGCCCGAGGCGCGGGCGCTGCCTTGGATACCCCCAATGCCCAATCCGGCGTAGATGCCATTCGCGCCTGTTTGGCCGGCGGACTCGGCCGGCTCCGCAGCAACGGCCTGCTGAATCAAGACCAGGACCAAGGCTGCGAGAATTGTCGCCAAGTAGGCCTGGAACTTCATAGCCGCATCCCTTTCGAATCGAATTTGCCCATTCGTGCCGCGTTCTTACCCTTCATGAAGTAAAACGAGATGCGGCTCCAAATTGGCTCATCAGAAACAGAAAAATCCCGGGCGCGCTGCCCGATCTTCTAAGGAGCCGCCGGGGCGTTATTCGGCAAACCTATTGTCAAATCCAGGACTATCGGCAATCCCGCGTTGCGGTTGTCCGTGACCCGCGCGACACTGTGGCCGACAACCGCTGGTTACCAGCGATCTAGCGTCGGGTGCATGTGATTGGACGATCAAGCTTCGCAAGATCTGATCGCCAGATGGCGCGCCGGCGACGAGCAGGCACTGAAGGATCTGTTGCCGCTGGTTTACAAACAGCTGCATCGCGTGGCACGCGAGCATCTGCGCAAGCAACCCGCTAATCACACCCTGCAAACCACCGCCTTGATTCACGAGGCCTACTTACGCTTCGCCGGGGCTGAGGGCGTCCGTGTTCAGGACCGCAACCATTTCATGGCGCTCGCCTCGCGCATGATGCGCCAGGTACTGGTAGACCACGCGCGCGGCCGGGTCGCGGCAAAACGCCAGGGCGGCGTGCGCGTCACGCTCAGTGAGGCCGCGGATACGACGGATGAAGTCGACGTTCTGGGCGTCGACGAAGCACTGACGCGGTTGTCTGAATTCGATCGACAACAGGCACAGGTAGTGGAACTGCGTTTTTTCGGCGGATTGTCGATTCAGGAAACAGCGGATGCCTTGCAGATCTCGGAGTCCACGGTCAAACGCGACTGGACCATGGCGCGCACCTGGCTGAGCCGCGAATTGCAAAACTTGGATTCTCCGTGAACCCAGCGCGATGGCAGCAGCTGATGGGCGCCTTCGACGAGGCGCTGCAACTCGACCCATCTCTGCGCGCGGGCTACCTCGACGAGAACTACCCGTCGGATCCGGAACTTCGCGGGGAACTCGAGTCGCTGCTCGCGGCGCACGAGCGGATGCGCCCTGATTTCCTCAATACGCCGGCGGCTGGGCTTGACGCCTTCCAGGACTTGAGCGGTGCCGATCCCTGGATTGGTAGGCACATCGGTCCCTATCAGCTCGTTCGGCAGCTCGGCTCAGGCGGGATGGGCGAGGTTTACTTTGCGGTACGGGCCGATGCCGAATTTCATCAAGAGGTCGCCATCAAGCTGATCCGCAGCGGTCAGGATTCAGCGGCCGTCGTGAGTCGCTTCAAGATCGAGCGTCAGATCCTGGCGAGCCTCGATCACCCGAATATTGCGAAGCTCCTGGATGGGGGTCGCACACCCCAGGGTCAACCGTACTTCGTCATGGAGTATGTACCTGGGGTACCGATAATGGACTACTGCGATGCGAAGAAGCTCAAGGTCCGCGAGCGCCTGGAGCTTTTCATTCAGGTCTGCGAGGGCGTGCAGTACGCGCACCAGAACGCCATCATCCATCGCGACCTGAAGCCCGCCAATATTCTGGTCGCGGAAGTGGACGGCAAACCGGTGCCGCGGATCATCGACTTTGGGGTGGCCAAGGCGAGCGCACCCTCGGTTCCGGAACACACGCAGCTCACCCGCTTCGGGCATCTCATGGGCACGCCGGACTACATGAGTCCGGAGCAAGCCGACCCCCGAGTGCGCATCATCGATACGCGCACCGACGTGTACTCCCTCGGGGTGATTCTCTATGTGCTGCTCACCGGGCTGCTGCCCTTTGAGCCTAAGCGGCGCGGCAATCAACCGCTCGATGAGTTCTTGCGCTGGCTGCGCGAGAACGAGGCGCCGCGCGCGAGCACCAAGGTCAGTGCGGATCGGGACAACTCGGCGGTCAGTGCCTTGGCGCGCGGCGTCGAGCCTCAACAATTGGTCAGGCTGCTGCGCGGGGATCTTGACTGGATCACGATGAAGGCGCTGGAGCGCGAGCGCGACCGGCGCTATGGCTCGCCCTCGGATCTGGCCGCCGATTTGCGACGCTACCTGAACCATGAGCCCATCGTGGCGCGGCCGGCCAGTGCCGCGTATCAAGTCCGTAAATTTATCCGCCGCCACCGCGTCGCCACCGGTTTCATCGGCATGGTGATGGTCCTCTCTGCAGTGGCTTCGGCAGCGGCAGTGATCGCCTTCCACAAGCAACATGAGGCGGAATTCCAGACGACGCAAGCCCTGCAAGCGCAGTCGCGGCTGCTCACCCAGGCAGCCGCGCAGCGCCTCAAGGATGGCGATGTGACCAGCGCGCAGGGGATCATTCTCGAAGTGCTCACCAATCCTCGCTTCACGGCGGCACGCACTGCGGCGGCCAATAGTGTGTTTCAGGACATCCGTGCGGCTGATGTGCAACTTGCAGTGCTGTCGGGACATGCCGATCAGGTCATTTCCGCCGCGTACTCGCCGGACGGCACGCGCATCGTCACCGCGTCATACGACCGGACGGCGCGCATCTGGGACGCGCACACGGGTGCGCAACTTGCAGTGCTCTCCGGGCATGGAGGGCTTGTCCTTGCAGCCGCCTATTCGCCGGACGGTACGCGCATCCTCACCGCGTCCGCAGACAAGACGGCGCGCATCTGGGATTCACACACCGGGGCGCAACTCGCCGTGCTCTCGGGTGGGGACGAAGCCGAGGGTGCCGCCTACTCGCCCGACGGCACCCGCATCGTCACCGGGTCAATCAACGCCGGTGCGCGCATCTGGGACGCGCGCACCGGCGCGCAACTTGCGATGCTGCCGGGAGACGGCGTGAGCGTGTTTACCGGCGCCTTTTCCCCCGACGGCAGCCGCATCGTCATCTGCTCGGGTCACACCGTCGCACGGATTTGGGATGTGCGCTCGGGCAAGGAGCTGCTCGTGTTGCGGGGACATGCCGATAACGTGCAATCCGCCCGGTATTCGCCCGATGGCACACGCGTCGTGACGGCCTCCGACGACAGGACTGCGCGTACGTGGGATGCGCGCACGGGCGCGCAACTCGCAGTGCTCTCCGGACATGGGGGTATCGTCTATAGCGCCGCCTACTCGCCCGACGGCACCCGCATCGTGACCGCCGCGGATGACAAAACCGTACGCGTTTGGGATGCACGCACGGGTACACAGCTCGCCGTACTGTCGGGTCACGGCGGCTTTGTCTATTCCGCCGCGTATTCGCCCGACGGCACCCGAATCGTCAGCGCGTCGGGCGATAAGACCGCGCGGGTTTGGGATACGCGGATGGGCGCACAACTCGTGCTCTCAGGGCACGAGAGTTTCCTCCATACCGCCGCCTACTCGCCCGACGGCACCCGTATCGTCACGTCGTCGAATGACCAGACTGCGCGCATCTGGGATGCGCGTACGGGCGCGCAACTCGCGGTACTGTCTCAGAACAATGATCTTTTTTCGGCGGCCTTTTCGCCCGACGGCACCCGCGTCGTCACCGCATTGACGGGCGACAAGACCGCACGAATTTTGGATGCGCGCTCAGGGAGGCAGCTCGCCGTGCTGTCCGGCCATCAAGCTCGGCTCAATTGTGCCGCCTACTCGCCCGACGGCACGCGCGTCGTCACTGCTTCGTTGGACAACACCGCGCGCATCTGGGATGCGCTCACAGGAGTGCAGCTCACAGCGCTGGTTGGCCACGGCGACTACGTCTATTGCGCCGCCTATTCGCCCGATGGAACCCGCATCGTCACGGCGTCGGCTGACAAGACCGCGCGCATCTGGGATGCGCGCACAGGCGCGCAGCTCGGGGTGCTGTCGGGGCACAGCGACTTGGTGAGTACCGCCGTTTATTCACCCGATGGCACACGCATTGTCACCGCATCGGTGGACAAGACCGCACGCATCTGGGATGCGCGCACCGGCGCGCAGCTCACCGTGCTATCCGGCCATGGCGAGCGTGTCGGGTCCGCCGCCTATTCACCCGACGGCACACGCATTGTCACCGCCTCACGCGACAAGACCGCGCGCATTTGGGATGCGCGCACGGGCGAGCAACTCGCGGTGCTGTCCGGTCATGATGGCCGGGTCTATCGTGCTGCCTACTCGCCCGACGGCACACGCATCGTGACCGCCTCCTTCGACAAAACGGCGCGCATCTGGGATGCAACCGTGCCGGCCGATCTTGCCGGGCAGATCGCCTGGGACACGTCAGCCATCACAGATCCGCTGCCCGACAGCGACCGGACAGAGCTGGGTTTACCGCCCGATTCGCGCACCAAAATGACATGGTCGAGCGAGCCATCCGCTTGCGATCGGGCCGCGGCCGCAGTCTACGATCCAGACCGTATCACCCCCGGCGTCTCGCTTGGCAACATCACCGTGGACATCGCAAACGCGGCTTGCTCGGCAGAAACCAGCAAACCGCAACATCCAGCGCGTTCGGACTATCAGATGGGGCGGGCGTTATTGGTTAAAAAGAATATGAGCGCTGCCCGACAGGCATTCGAAACCGCGGCGGCGAAAGGTTATCGCGCCGCGGGCGTCGATTTGGCAGATCTGCTCGATGCCTCGGCAGCCGTCCCGTTGTACCGGAAAGCGTGGCAAGACGGTGTGCCGGTCGCGGCTTTCAAACTCGGGCATTCTTACGAATATGGCATGCAGGGCCGCGAGAAGTCCGCGAGCACTGCAATTCGACCGGACATGTCTCAGGCATGGTCGTGGTACCAGAAAGGCGCGGACGCCGGCGAACCCAACTCGCTGGCCCGCTTCGCTGAGCGGGACGAAAGAAATGCACTTGATGAAACGGACCTGTCAAAACAGAACGCGCTTCTGCTCCAGGCCTTCCGTTACTATGCGGCGGCGGCTGAGCGCGCCAAAGACCAGGACTGGCCGGACGATGCCTGGAGGCACTGGCGCTATCGCCGCGCCACCCTGGCGCGCCTGCTTGCACGCGAGGGCCTGATGCAGCAAGTGGCGGATACTTACTCATCAATTCGCGGCAAGTAAATGCTGCGCGCTGAGCCCCGGGCCGCGCACTAAACCGCCCTTCGCCTCCCAGCGCGCCGCACCAAACCCTTGACCGCGGCCGGTTTGCGCACCGCCCGGCCCTCGCGGCGTGAGACAATTCCTGCAAAGCCTAAGCCTAAGGTTTACGGGATACGAATGCGGCTATCCGCCACCCAAGTCGCACTGATGAGCCGCCTGCTCGACGAGGCGCTGCCCTTGGATGAAGCTGGGCGGCGTCGCTGGCTGGAAGCGCTGCCGGCGGAATACCAGGACCTACTCTCTCCCCTGTGCGCGGCATTGCTGCCGGAATTCCACGAGTCGGCCGACGGCAGGAACTTCGCCACCTTTCTTGAATCCGCCGACGAGCAAGCAGGCCGCGTCGAGCCCACCGGACTTCAGTCCGGCGAGCGCGTTGGCCCGTACGAGTTGATACGCCTGTTGGGCGCCGGCGGCATGGCCGAAGTGTGGCTGGCGAAACGCGCCGACGGCGCCTTCAATCGCGAGGTGGCGTTGAAGCTGCCCTCGATGACGCGCGTGCGACACGATCTCGAACAACGCTTCTTCCGCGAGCGCAACATTCTCGCGAGCTTGGAGCATCCACACATTGCGCGCCTGTACGACGCGGGCATCGATCCCCAAGGCCTGCCGTTCCTGTCAATGGAGTACGTGCAAGGCGAGCTGCTCACCGACTGGTGCGACGCGCAGCGGCTCGACATCCGCGCGCGCCTGCGCCTGTTCCTGCAGGTGCTCGAGGCCGTGCAGTACGCACACGAGCGTCAAGTCATCCACCGCGACCTCAAACCCTCGAATATTCTCGTCACCAAGGCCGGTCAGGTGCGCCTGCTCGACTTCGGTGTTGCGACGCTGCTGGATGACGGCGAAACCGCGGGCAAGACACCGCTCACTACGGTTTACGGTCATGCGCTCACGCCGATTTACTCCAGCCCCGAGCTGATCCGCGGCGATCCCGTTACCGCCAAAAGCGATATCTATTCTTTGGGCGTGGTGTTGTTCGAGCTGCTCACCGGCGATCGGCCCTATCGCCTGAATGCCGGCGCCTCGCGCGCCATCCTCGAGCACGCCATCGCCGCGGCAGAGGTGCGCAAACCGAGCACGCAGATCGTGCAGGAAGCGTGGGGCGCGCGCGGCGTCACGCACGAGCAACTGACGCGGCAACTGCGCGGCGACGTCGATCACATCGTGCTCAAATCTCTCGAGAAGGAACCGCACCTGCGCTATGCCTCTGCCGCCGCGATGGCCGATGACGTGCAGCGATATCTTGACGGCAAGCCGATCTCGGCGCAGGCGCCGCGCTTGAGCTATCGGCTCGGTAAATTCTTGCGCCGCAATCGCACTGTCGTCTCGGTCGGCGCGGGCGCTGCCATTCTCGTGCTCGCCATGGTGGGCTACGAGATCGATCGGCGCATCGATCAAGCGCTCGACGACACCAAATCGGTCCTGGTCACGCGGCCCATCAACGAGAAATCCATCGCGGTCTTGCCGTTCCTGGACATGAGCGAGAAAAAAGATCAAGGCTACTTTTCCGACGGACTGTCGGAGGAACTCATCACGCTGCTCGCGCAGATTCAGGATTTGCAGGTCATCGCGAGAACTTCTTCGTTTCACTTCAGGAATCAGGATGTTTCGCTCCAGGACATTGCCCGAACCCTTGGCGTCGCGCACGTGCTCGAGGGCAGCGTGCGCCGTGCGGCGGGCGCGGTTCGCGTGACCGCGCAGCTGATCCGCACCGCCGACGGCGTGCATCTCTGGTCGCAGTCCTACGATCGCGATGTGAAGGACATCTTCCAAGTACAGGACGACATCGCCGCCGCAGTGGTCGCGTCCTTGAAGCTCAAGCTGATGGCACCCGGCTCCGATCCGCATCGCAGCGATAGCCCGGAGGCCTACAACCAATTCTTGTTAGCGCGGCAATTCGGCCGCCGCGGCAATTTGGAGGATATCGAACGCGCCGTCGCCGCCTACCGCCAAGCGATCGCGCTCGATCCGAATTACGCCGCCGCCTACGCCGGCCTTTCCTTCAGCGAAACCTTCATCGCCAACTCCACCCAGGACGCCGCGCGCTACGCACTCGCCCGCGACGCAGCCGAGAAAGCGCTGCAGCTGGCGCCGCAGTTCGTCGACGCCTATCGCGCACGGGCCCTGTTCCGACTCGAAACCCTGGATTTCGCCGGCGCGCGCGCCGACAGTGAAACGGCACTCACGCTGGCGCCCGGCGAGAGCGCCGTGCAAAGCTTGTACGGCGCGCAGATCGCCGCATTCGGCAAAATTCCCCAAGCCATCACCGCCATGAAAAGAGCCATCGACTTGGATCCCTTGAGCGGCTACGCCTGGTGCAACGTCGGCTTGCTCCAGACCGTGACCCACGACTACCCCGCCGCGCGCGTGTCGATCGAGCGCGCCCTCGCCATCAGCCCCAGCGCCGACGCGTTCCATTTCGCCTTGGGTCAGTTGGACCTGCTGCAGGGCCGCCTGGCCGAAGCACAGGCCGAGTTCCAAAAGCAAGGCGCCGAAGGCCATCGCCGCATGGGCGTCGCCATGGTTGAACACGCCGGCGGTCACGAGAAGCAATCGCAGGCGGCGCTCAAGGAGCTGATCGCCAAGAATGCAGGCGACATGGCCTACCAAGTCGCCGATGTCTACGCCTGGCGCGGCGAGAACGACAAGGCCTTCGAGTGGCTGGAGCGCGCCTTTGAGCAGCGCGACAGCGGATTGAACGGCATCGCCTGGGATCCGCTTCTCAGCAATTTGAAAGGCGACTCCCGCTACGGCGCGCTGCTCACGAAGCTGCAACTCTCCGACGGCGGGAAATAAGTCTTTGGCTTAAGGGGGGCGGTCCCGCGAGGTCTCGCGCGCACATCGCGGGCGGCGCATTCGCCCGCGATGTGACCCTGCCCTCAGTGCTGTGTGTACACCGGTGAGGCGCTAATACCTGTTCCCGGCGTGTATGCCGTTATGGTGTTGGAACTCGAGTTGGCGACGAACACATTGCCAAAGCCATCCACCGCCACGCCCTCCGGCTGCGCGATCTGCGAGAGCGGGCTGACGCCGTTCAGGGAGCTGAACTCCGGCGCCGGGCAGGCGCCGCCGCTGCCGCGGCCAATCAGGTCGACGATGCCGTACACCTGGACGCTGGAATTGTAGAAGTTGGAAATGAAAACCTGCGCCTGCCCCAGGGGATAGTAGGCAAAGCCGGTGGGCCCGCTGGGACCGGTTGAACAATTGGCGTTACTCAAGGCAAACAAGGGCCGCGAGGACGAGGTCAACGGCGGCGTGTAGGTCAGCACCTCGTCGGGTGCGGAGCTCGGCCCGAGAGCCACCAACAGCACGTCATCGCGCGCATCGAAGAACAGCGCCCCCGGAGCGAGGAAAGCATTGGACTCACCATCGGACGTCAGCGCGCTCCCTACCTGCGAAAAGCCGCCGCCGCTGGCCGGCTGGAAGATCGAGATGGAGTTCTGCGAGTTGTTGGCAACATAAACCACGCCTGAGGAGTCGACCGCGATGCCGAGCGGGCGCGCGATGCCGCTGCTGATCGTGTCGGCGGTGATCTGCGCAATGGTGTTGGCGGCAACGTTGGCCGCACCGATATTGTAGACGGTGACCGTGTTGTTGCCGGCATTGGTGACGTACAACTGATTGTTGGCATCGACGGCCAAACGGCTCGGGACATTGATGCCCTGCGTGATGCTCGCCACCAGCGTCAGGCCGCTGACCACATTCTGCGTCGAGCTGCTCAGCTGTTCGGAATACACCAGTACCTGGCCGCCATTCGCCCCGCCGGAATTCGCCACGAACAGATAGGGAGTCTGCCAGAGCAGGCCGTTCGGATTGCTGAGCGGCACGGGCGGAATGCCGCCGCTGCTGCCACCACTGCAATTGATCGGGACATTTGCATTAGCCGAACCGATGCTGCCGCTGCCGTTTGACACCACGCAGGTGACCGCGCTGTTCGAGGGAGTGGCCGTGATGTTGTAGGGCGCGCCGATTCCGAGTTGCGCCGCCAAGGAGTACGAACCGTTGGCACTGACCGTGGTGGAGTCGCCATTGATCGTATCCGCAATCGCCAGTGTGGTCCCGGTGGGAAGACCCGACACCGGGCCGCCCACGGTGAAAGTCTGCACGATTGCAGAGCAATTGATGCTCACCGGATTGGGTGAAGTATTGTGCGTTCCGCCGGAATCATCGGGAAGGAAGAGCACTGTCGCGGGGGTGAACGTGCACGTGGCCGGCGTGCCGCCTTTCCCCTGACTGAAAGTGGCGCCGTTGGTCCCGCAAGTGTCGTTGTAGTTGTAAGGCGTCGGCCCTGCGCCACCACCATTGTAAGAACTGTTGTATTGGCTGGCCGTGAAAATGAACGTCAGGGGCACGTTGGTCACGGTCCCCGGCGAGCCGCCCGAGGGGACTGTGTTTCCCGAAGTGAGCACGTGCACCGTCGATGCCAGTTGATCGTTCGGGCAGGAGTTGGCGGAGATGAACATCGACAGGCTGACACCGGTGGGTCCTGTGTAGGTGGCGCCGGCTTTGTAGCACCAGTACGCGACGGCGCAGGTAGTCGTGGACGCAATATTCTGCGCAGTGAGAGCCGTCGTTGCCGTCGCAGACAGCGTCGCTTTGCAGGCGTTCTTGGTCGAGGCGACAAAGGTCTGGATCGACGCGAGCAGAGTCATCCCCAGGCTCGTGCCCTCGATCTGCTGCAGGGTGATCTGCGTATTGCCGACGGTGATGAGCGCGCCGCCGGCGAGAAAGCCGGTGAAAACGCCGTTATTGGAACTGAAGTCCGCGATCAGGGCATTGGTCAGATCGATGGCGTTCACGCCCGACTGCGCCGCGACCTGCTCGATGCCGGCGAGGATGAGGGATGCATCGAAACTGGCCTGGTTGACTCCTGCAGTAGCGCAGTTGGGGTCCGTCAGATCTACAAAGCTGGTGAGCTCTGAACTTGCCACCCCGAAGAAACTGGCGACCACCGAATCGGCGTTGGTGCCCGCGGTCGAGGCACCGAGGTTTAGCGGCGGCCCCATATTTGCCAGGGCTAAATTCGCCGCCATCGTCGTCAATCCCGAGATTTGCGCAGTGATGGTGGTCGATCCCGGTGCCGCCGCGGGCACGAACGACGACAGGACGACGCCGTTCGGGATGGGGACGGTCTGACCGGTCACGGTGTCTGTGTAAGTACCGCCGGTGCTTTGCATCAGCACCGGACCGCTGTAGCTGCCGAGGTCAACGGTGTACTTGCCCTGGGCGTCGGTCGTGGCGGTGGCGCACGGGCCAGGAGTCGCCGGCACGCAACCACCAGGGCCAACGACGCCGGCGACACCGACGGCGCCGGCGCTCGAGACTTCATAGGCCGTAACCGTGGCGTTGATCACTTCGGCGTCCACCACGGCCCCACTGATCATGGTCTTGGCCGCCGGAGGCGGCGGTGGCGGCGTGTATGAACCTGAATTGCCCCCGGAGCAGGCTGTGAAAATCACTGCGACGGCGGCCACCGGCAACCACAATAATTGACCACGCATGACAATCCCTCTGTGCGCTCATGGCACGTTTGAAAATTCGCCTCTTACTCGAGAAGACGCGCTACCCCGTTCAAAACGGACACGGCCCCGCAGGCGAGAGGATCGTTCAGGCGTGATTTATTTGTTGGGTGCGCCGCCCTGTGCGATCAGGGCGGCAATTTCGGGACGCAGGGGATACTTGTGCAAGACCGCGGCGATTCGCTCTTGCGCGGACTTGCTTCGATCCGCGCGCAGCCGCGGCAGATCGGGCGGCGGGTAATCCAAGGGTGCTCGCTCGGGGGGCCTCAATCGTTGCGCCGCATCCCCCTCGCCACTGACCGTCAGCGCCTTCGCATACCAATAGGCTGCGACTTGCGCCGCGTTGCTGTCCGGCGCGAATGCCGACCAAAACATGTGCGCCGCGCCCAACGGCCGGCGCGCGTCGGCGGCGCGGCCCAAGGCGAGCATTGCGCGTCCTCGCGCGAGATTGAAGTCCGCACCATCCGGATCAACAGCCGCGGAGGGCGATGGTTGGTTGCGCTCTGGGTCGGTGACGGCCAATGCCTGCGCCGCGTCACCGCGCGCCAGCTCGATGCGCGACAAAGCGCCGTAGTGCAATGCCAAATCATTCGTGGCCCCACCCTGTTGCAGCGCGTATTGCAACCCCGACCGTGCGGCCGCTTCGGCATCCTTAGGATCATCGGTGGCCAGGTAAACATCGCCCATGAAGATATTGGCGACGTACCCGTAGTAGGGGGCCTGGTCCGCGACGGACTTGCGTAACAATCCTTCACCGACCCGCCGTGCCGCCGCGTATTCTCCGAGCCGCAGCAGGGTGCCGAGCCGCCGGAAACCAATCTGGAAATCCGCTTCCCCCGCCAGGGTCTTTTCCGCCGCGGACAACGAGTCTCGGAAAGCTTGCGCCTCCTCGATGAACGGCTCGGCCTCCAAAGGTCTGCGCGCCTGCATCAGGTTGTAAGAGACATCTCCTCCGTAGTAATAGCGCAGACGGCTGCCGAAGGGTTCGCGGCTGGCCAGCAAGGCATAGATTGAGGCAAAGGTGGCGATCGAGGCATCGAACTGGCCCGCATATCGCTGTCCGCGCGCCAAGTACAAGAGTGCCGAGCGCAGTTGTTGGCCATCATGATGCTGGTCGATCGCGATCTGTACCGTCTGCTCCAGTATGGGTACGCCTTCCCCCGCGCGACCGGTAGAGCACAGTATCGAACCATAGGTTGATAGCGCGTGCAGCACCGTGGGGTTGCTCGCCGATAGAATTCCCGAAGCGCGCACGGCCAAGATCACAGGCTCGAGGATCTCGGTAGCCTCCTGGTTGCGGCTTTGTACGCCGGGGCCGAGCGCCGTGGCAAGCTGATTGGCCGCCTTCAGCGTGTGCTCGTCACTCAGCCCTAGTTCGGTCTTCGCGACCTGCAGGGCCTCGCGCAAGTCTTTGTCCGCGCCGGGATCCTTCAAGATGGTACTGGGCGAATGCGCCAACAGCGCATCAACCAGTACCGCAGCAGCCGGCCGTCCGAGTCGTCGCAGCGCCGGAATCGCCGGGTCGAGCATTTGCGCCCGCTCTTTGTCATCGCTCGATACCTCACCCAACAACACCCGCGCCCGCAGCACATCGAGTTCCTTGAGTTGATGCGCCTGCTCCGCGTCGCGCAGCGACTTGTGCAAGACCTCCACAGCCTCATTCACTTCGCCCCGGTTGCGGTAGGAAGTCGCCACCGCCAAATGCAGCGGAAAACGCAGATCGGGACGAGCCGGCAATTGCCGGTCGATGCGCTCCTCCACCGTGCGCAGCAGCGCGAGGTCCGACTGCTTGGTTTGTTGGCTGGCATCCGGATCAGCCTGCTGAATCACGGAAAGCACGAAGTTGCCGATGGCCGCGGAATTCTGCGCCTCTTGTTCCGCGCGTGTCGTCTGCCAAAGCGCAGTCGTCAGGCCCCCCAACACGGCGGCCATGACCGCGGCGGTTGCGCCAAGCGCCAGCTTATTGCGCAGAATGAAGCGGCGCAGCCGATACCACGCGCTGCCCCGCTGTGCGCGTATCGGCCGGTCGTCAAGATAACGCTCCAAGTCATCGGCAAATGCCGCCGCCGTTTCGAAGCGTTCGTCCGGATTCTTTTGCAGCGCCTTGCAGGTGATGACATCGAGGTCGCCGCGCAGTGCACGCATCGACGCCCTGTCCGGCGCCAAGCTGCTGGGCCTAGGCGGATCGCCGCGTGCCATCACCTCCTCGATAGCCGATCGGGTTTCGGTTTGCTGCGGGAATGGCCGTTGTCCGCACAGCAATTCAAACAGCATGACACCGAGAGCGTAAATATCGGTCGCTGTGGTGACCGGTTGGCCCAGCACCTGTTCGGGTGCCGCGTACGCAAGAGTGATCGGTCGACCGGCCGAGCGCGTCAGGTCCGACTCGCCGGCTGCACCCGTGTTGGCGGTCAGGACCTTTGCGATCCCAAAGTCAAGCAACTTGACCCGTCCCTCGCCGGTCACCAGCACGTTGGCCGGCTTCAAATCCCGGTGCACCACCAGGCGCGCATGGGCATAGGCGACGGCGCGCAAAACCTCCACGAACAGACGCACGCGCAGGCGCACACTGAGATTGCGTTCGCTGCAAAAGCGGTCGATGGGCTGTCCATCGACGACCTCCATGGCAAGATAGGGAAGTCCCGATTCGGACCAGCCCGCATCGTAGAGCTGCGCCACATTGGGGTGATTGAGGCTGGCAAGCACGGCGCACTCGCGGCGAATGCGATCCGCAAGCCCCCGATCCGTCCATTCGGCATTGGGAATTTTGAGCGCTACTTGACGCTCGATTCTGCCGTCGGTGCGATCCGCCCGCCATACCGTCGCCATGCCGCCTCGTCCCAATTCATGCAGCAATCGATAGGGACCGATGTAGTCGCCGGGCTGGTTTTGATGTTGATGACGTCGATCGTCAAAGACTTGCAGGGCCGGAATCGGGTCGGCGAAGTCGCCGGCGCCGGCGGAAATCGCGGGTTGCAACAACCGTTCGAGCAAGGGCAGCAGATCGCCCTGTTCGGTCGGGAGGCCGTCCAGCCACGGCTGCCGGTCGGCGGGAGTCAACTCCAGTGCCTGCGCCAGCAATCCGTTCAAGCGCAGCCAATCTTTCGGGGAGAGCTCGGCAACGACAGTGATCACTTCGGTCCCCCATTGTCCCCAGATCAAAACAGGAGACGTCAACCGCCCCGCTAACCGGACACATGTTCGACGGCTATCGCCGGATGGCGACTTGCAGCAGCAACTTCGCCCGTTCCCAGTCGCGGCGAACCGTACGCTCGCTGACGCCAAGCGCTTCGCCGATTTCCTGCTCCGCAAAGCCACCGAAATAACGCATTTCGACCACTTGTTTTAAACGTTGATCGACGCTCGCCAACTCCCCAAGCGCGTCGTTCACACGCTCGACGTCATCATCACTGCTGCCGCCGGCGTCCAGCAGATCGGTCGACAAGGTGACGTGAGTAGCTCCGCCGCCGCGGCGTTCCGCACGCCGTTTGCGGACAAAATCGACGACTATCGAGCGCATCACCTGAGAGGCATACGCCATGAACTGCCCGCGGCAGTCCGCCTCGATCCGCGCGGCGCTGCGCAATCGCTCATACGCCTCATGGACCATGGAGGTCGTGTCTAGCAAGGTGATGGTGTTATTTTTTGCGAGTTGTGCCTGTGCCATGCGGTGCAAATCCGGATACAGAGCGCCGACAATGAGGTCAATGGCGGAAGAATCGTTCTCGTCCCGAGCTTTGCGCAGAAGTGCCGTGATATCGCCCATCTCGCTCCGGCCTTCACTCGCCCGTTGCACCGGGCAAGCTGTACGTTGTTATTGTCCTACAGGTTAGACGCTCGGTATTTGCTTGGCAATGACAGCGGCAATATGACAACTTAGTGCGGTGCTTCCATGCCGATCCAAGGACAAGCAAATGACCAATCCACTTTTCGATCTTTCCGGCCAGGTCGCCGTCATCACGGGATCCTCGCGCGGTATCGGCAAGTCGATCGCCGAAGAGATGGCGGCTGCCGGGGCCAAAGTCGTCATTTCATCGCGCAAGCTTGAAGCTTGCGATGTGGTTCGCGATGCAATCCGAGCGCGTGGCGGCGAAGCCATCTCCCTGGCTTGCAATATCGGCCGCAAAGAAGAGGTCGAAGGATTGGTGAAAGCCGTCTTGGAGCAATTGGGGCGGATCGATATCCTGGTATGCAACGCCGCCGTCAATCCTTTTTATGGCTCGCTCACCAAGCTGGATGATGATGCCTGGGATAAAACCATGATCAACAATGTGAAGAGCAGCTGGTGGCTGGTCAAGCTCGTGGCGCCGCATATGGTGGAGCGCGGTTCAGGCAATATCCAGCTCATCTCCAGCATTGGCGCATTCAGAGCTACCTCCGTGCTCGGTGCCTATGGTATTTCCAAAGCCGCGGAGGCACAGCTGGCGCGAAACCTCGCGCTGGAATTGGGTCCCAAGGGTATTCGCGTCAATGCCATCGCGCCGGGGCTCGTCAAAACAGACTTTGCCAAAGCGCTATGGTCAAATCCCGCCATTCTGAAAAATGTGGAAGAGCGCGCCCCGTTGCGGCGAATCGGCCAGCCCGTCGACATCGCGGGCGTCGCGGTGTTTCTCGCCTCGCGAGCCGCAAGCTTCGTCACGGGCCAGCTCATCGTCGCGGATGGCGGTTCTACGCTGGGTGACTAGGCGCAGCCCTCATTGCAGCGTGACTTTGAAGAACGTGCCGTGGCCGCCGGGTCCGCCTGCGCCGGTCGTTCCATAGAGATTGCCATCGCTGCCCTGGACTAGGTTTGCCCCCGGATTGGCGCCGTCGCTGCTGCCTCCGGCGAAGGCGTGCAAAATAGTTTCGGTGCCGCTCGGCGTGAGTTCAAAGACGGTGCCCAAGCCGTCGGCGCCGCCCTGCAGGGTGCTTCCATAGAAGTTGCCATCGCTGCCCTGGATCAGACCGGCCTCGGGATACGCGCCGTCGCCGCTGCCTCCGGCGAAAGTGTACAAAACGCTCTCGATGCCGCTTGGCGTGACCTTGAACACCGTGCCGTAGCCGCCGCTACCGCCTTGATAGGTCGTTCCATAGAAATTGCCATCGATGCCCTGAGTCACGCCGCCATAAGGATGTTCGCCGTCGCTTCCTCCGGCGAAGGAATACAAAACAGTCTCGCTCCCGCTGGGCGTGACCTTGAACACCGTGCCGAAACCGTTGGCGCCGCCGAAATAGGTTGTTCCGTAGAAGTTGCCGTCGCTGCCCTGGATCAGACCGGCATAGGGAATTTGGCCGTCGGTGCCGCTCTTGGCGAAGGCGTGCAACACGGTCTCGGTCCCGCTCGGTGTGATCTTGAAAACCGTGCCGTCGTCGCTCGTGCCGTTTGCCCCGGTCGTTCCGTAAAAGTTGCCATCGCTGCCCTGGACCAGACCGGTATAGGGCTCGCTGCTGCCCGCGGGGAAGGAAAACAAAACGGTCTCGGTCCCGCTCGGCGTGATCTTGAAGACCGTGCCGCGGCCGCTGGTACCTCCGCTCGCAGTGGTTCCGTAGATATAGCCATCGCTGCTCTGAAGCAGACCCGAATAAGGGACGCTGGCGAAGGAGTAAAAAAGAGTCTCGGTCCCGCTTGGAGTGACCTTGAAGATGGTGCCGGCATTGCCGGCGCCCCCAGCCAGTGTGGTTCCATAGAAGTCGCCATCGCTGCCCTGGATCAAAGTGTGGTAAGGATCTGCGGCGTCGCTGCTGCCACCGGCAAAGGAATACACCAGGCTGAAGTTCGACCCGCAGGCGATGCTGACGCTCGTGACATCGGCTGCGCCCATCGTGCCCGCGCCATTGCTTACCGAGCACACGAGGCCCGTCGGCGGTGTCTGAACGGTGATGGCGTAGCCACTCCCGTAGGCAACGCCCGTGTTCATGGTGAACTGCGTGGCGTTGGCGCTGAGGCTGGTGGCGTCGCCGCCGTTGTCCAACAGCACCAGGCCACTCGCGCTCAGTCCACTGATCGTGCCGCCCACGGTGTAGGGATTCGCCGAGCAGGTGACCGAGATATTGGTGATGGCTGCGCTACCCATCGTGCCCGTGCCATTGCTCACCGAGCAGGTGAGCCCGGTCGGCTGCGTCTGTACCGTCACGGCATAAGCGCTGGTGTAGGCCACGGCGGCGGGCATGATGAAGCTCGACGCACCCGGTTTCACCGCGAGCGCGTCGCCGCCATTTACCAGCACCAGGCCGCCGCCGGCGAGGCCGCTGATTGTGCCGCCCACGGTGTACGACTGATCCGAGCAGGTGATGATGACGCCGGTTACGTTTTTGGCCGGCATCGTCGCGGAGGCGTTGCTCACGGTACAGGTCAGGCCCGGCGGCGCAGTCTGCACCGCAACTGAGTACGGACTGCCAAAGGCAACCGGTGTCGGCATCGTGAAGCCGGAGCTGCCGGCGGCGACCGCGAACGAATCGCCACCATTGCTGAGCGTGAGCCCCGCGTTGTTGCCAAGACCCTTGATCGTGCCCCCGAGACTGAAGGGTTGATCGGTGCAGGTGACGGCAACATCTGTCACCGCACCGGCCGGCATGGTGCCGGTGCCGCTGCCAACCGCACAGGTCAAGCCCGCCGGCTGCGTCTGTACGCTGAGTACATAGCTGCTCGTGTAAGCGACCGGCGTGGGCATCGTAAAGCTCGTGGCCCCCGCGCTCACGGTAAGCGTATCGGTGCCGTTCGCCAGCACCAGACCCGAGCCATTCAAGCCGCTGATCGAGCCCTCGAGGGAATACGCCTGATTCGAGCAAGTCACGACGACATTCGCCACGTTTGCCGATTGGATCATGCCGGTACCGCCCGCGACGGTGCACGTCTCGCCCGTAGGCTGAGTCTGGATCGTCACGGAGTAGCTGGTGCCCCCAGGCAGCGAGTTGGCAAGACCCTGCGTGGTCTGCCCCGCCGCCACGCTCACCGCCATGGCGCCGGCCATCAGCAGTTGCCCGGCGGCGTTGAGTTCATTGACCACGGGATAGGTGCCGAAACGCTGGTGGGCATTGACCATCAGCACGAGCCCCGAGGAGTTGAGGCCACTGATCGTGGTGCCGAGCGAATAGGTCCGCGCCAATGCGCTACTGCTGCTGCCGCCCTCGCTACTGCCGCCCTTGCAACCGCTTAGCGCCGCCAAGAAACAGAGTATCGCCGCGTTTGTTACGCGTCGTTTCCAACCGTTCTGATACGCGACTTGCAGCATTGATGACCCCGTGCCGGCCAGCGATTTGGGGGAATACGCCAGGTACCCATTGGGCGACAATTTAGGGCAAAACCTTAACGAACGACCGTGTGTGCGATCGCAGTTATTCGTTGTCCGACAGGCTTCGAACAGGGCTTCACTTCTAGCCGTGACGCAGTTCAGTTCTGGGGGTGATGCAGTTCACGTGACGCGACGCGCCATGTAAAATGAAGGCCGCGCAGTCATGACCACCGCGACGCAAGCCCTCACCCGCCAGATGCTCGAATGGATCGCGGCGCGGCCACGCGATTACAGCGAGATCATGGAGACCTGGCGCACCTCGTGTCCGCGGTTGTCGATTTGGGAAGACGCTTGTATCGATGGATTGATCGACCATGAACCGGGAAGCGGAAAAGTCATCCTCAGCGCCGCCGGCCGGGAATTCCTCAACCGTCTTAACGTACGTTAGCTGACTCGACCGCAAGCACCACCCAATCTATGTGCGGTAACGTACATAACGGTCCCGTTTCGCCCCACTTCTAGTGTCCCATCTCAGTTTTCCCATAGGTCTGTCAGTAAGCTGCAGCGCATCAGAGGCCCTGGGAGTGACCTATCAATCCCGTGCGATTGCGCGCGTTCTCGCTGAATTGGCGTTGGGGAATTGGCGCGCATCTGGGGGTGGCATTTGCCGCGGTCGTGGCCCTGGCGATCGCCGCAAACCTGCTCATCGAGCACGAGATTTCGGTCATCCGAACGACGCGCATCGTCAGAGTGGAGGCGTCTCCCGTGTTTGCCGCGTCTGCGCCCGCCATCCTACGTACTGCGCCGACCTCCGCTTCGACGCCGCCACAAATTCGAGCAGCTGTGAGCGCCAAGTCATTGGCGGCCGCGCTCGAACATTTTGTGGATGCGGTGCGCAATCGCTTGGACATTCACAACGACGAACGCGACAGCGAATTGACGACGGCCGGCCGAGAGTTGGAGCGAGAAATGGACCTGTATGCTTCGGCAAGCCTTCCGGGAACTTCCGACGCTCGAGAAAAACTTCCGCCGCGATTTGCGGAGTTCCGTGCCTGGGGGAATGATCTCGTGCGCGCCGCGGATGCACGGCGCAGCGTTCTTCAGGAATTTTGGGACCGCTTCGATGCACTGGATGCGCGTACCAAGGCAGCACTCGCTCGGTCCTGGAAAATTTTCGGCCGCGTCGTCGCGCGCAAGACGCTGGTTGATTTGAATTCCAGTCTCGATGAAATCCGCCGCGAGTTTGCCGGCCTACCCGCCGTCGGCGTGGTTGACCACGATGCGTTGGGTCCGGTGACGACGAGCGAGACGGCGCTTGCGGCGAGTCTTCGTGCAAACCAGGCCGCATTGACCCGCTCGCAAGGTGATGCGTGGGTCAAGCAGTCGCTCGCCGATGTCGCACTGCTCGAAGCGCTGCAGGACCGCCTCATTGTCATGGACAGCAAACGCCGTGATGCCGAAGCGCGCCTCACGAAGGCCTCCCGGAGCCTCATCGCGCTGGTGAGCGCCACCGCGGCGCCGATCGAGCTCGCCCAGACGCAAAGGCTCGGCACACTTCCAGTACCAGAAAGCCAGCCTGCGCACGGCGCCGCGCCCGCACCGTTCGTGGCTTTCGGAAAAAGCAGCGAGAAGGCAACGGAGACCACGTCCACCTCGAATCAGAAACCTAGAGGATTCGGGATGATTTTTTGGATCAGCGTGGCCGCTGTCGCGATACTGCTGTGGGTGTCGATTCGCACGGTCATGAGCGTGGTTGGACCGGTACGCCGAATCCGGTCGGCCACGCTCAAGATCGCCGGCGGGGAGACCGGCGCCCGCGTGAAGCGGGGAGGCATCCGGGAATTGGACGATCTGGCCATTTCCTTCAATCTTATGGCCGAACAATTGGCGGACGCGAAGGCGACAGCGCGTAACTACCAGGAGCAGTTGGAGGCGAGGGTGAAGCTGCGCACCCGCGAGCTGCGACATCTGGCCGAGCACGATCCGCTCACTCTATTGCCGAATCGGCGCCAGTTATTTGCGCATCTGAAGGCGGCGGTCGCGCGGGCCGAGACAAGCGCCTCATGCATCGGAGTCTTCTTCGTCGATTTGGACAATTTCAAAAACATCAACGATAGCCTAGGCCATGCCTTCGGTGATCGCATGCTCAGCGCGATCGCCGCCAGATTGCTTGCAGCGACGAATACCGCTGGATTCGCGGCGCGCCTCGGCGGCGATGAGTTCACCATCGTGTACGACGGGGTCAAGAATGTGGACGCGGTGAATTCATTGGGACAGGATTTGGTGCGCGCATTCCAGGCGCCGATCGCAGTCGATGGCCGGCATCTCATGATCAGCATCAGTGTGGGCGCCAGCATGTATCCCGATCATGGCAGCGATGCCGAGGCGCTCCTGCGAGCGGCGGACGCGGCATTGTTTCGCGCGAAGGCTCTCGGACGAAGCCAATTGGTCGTCTTCAGCCCAGCGCTATTGGAAGCGGCCTCGGCGAAATTCACGATCGAGCAGGGACTGCGCTACGCGCTGGAACGGGATGAATTCGAGCTGGTGTTCCAGCCGGAGGTCGATGCCGCGACGTTAAACACGCGCCTCGTGGAAGCCTTGTTGCGTTGGCGCCTGCCCGACGGACGATGCGCGTCGCCCGGTGAGTTCTTGGCTATCGCCGAAGAATCGGGGCTCATCTTGGAAATCAATGACTGGGTCCTGCGCACCTCCATCGAAACCGCGGCTCGATGGCACCATGGCGCGTGGCCGGAAGCCCGCGTCGCCATCAACCTATCCTCGCGCCAGCTGCTCGATGCCCGATTCGTCGAGCGCGTTACCGGACTTCTGCACGAGCATCAACTGCCCGCGCACTGCATCGAGATTGAGCTCACCGAAAACGTACTTCAGACCGGCGCAGCGACCATTGACGTTTTGCGTCAATTGCGCAGCCACGGTGTAACCATCGCCCTCGACGATTTCGGTATCGGCTACTCCTCACTGACTTCGCTGGAGCAGCTACCCTTGACGCGGGTGAAGCTCGATCGTGCCTTGATCGCGAGCGTGCATACCAGCGCCCGTTCGGCGGCGATCGCCAGGGCGCTCGTGGGGCTGTGTCACGATCTTGGGCTGGAGGTGACCGCCGAGGGAATCGAATGCCGCGAGCAACTGGCTTTGCTCTCGGAACTCTCGCCCATCTACCTTCAGGGATTTCTGCTCGCGCGTCCTGTGCCGGCGAATCAGGTTCTATCACTCATGGCGATGCTGCCTGATCAGCTCGCATCGCTTCTTCTCACCTCTTCAGGAAAGCCTGTGAACCAACGACCGGACCTCGCGTCATTCCGTAAAATGCAGGCCAGGCAATCCTGAGCATCGTCGGGCAAGCCCGGAGGGCCGGCAACATCGCCGACCCTCTTAAGTTCACCGAATTCGACTATTGAACGCGGCCCGTCGACTTGACCCCGTAGAAGTTGTGCACATCCGTTACCCACGTGCTGTCGGCCATGGCCGGCCAGTGATCCTTGTCAAACCCTGGCGCGTTCTTTAGCTGCTCCTTGCTGGCATTGAGCGTAAAGCGCTTATTCGCCGTATCCAGTTTCAAGGCCGTCCAGGGAACTGCGAAAAGGCGATCGCCCATTCCCAAGAAGCCGCCATAGGACAGGACCGCGTAGCTGATTTTACCGGAACCCATATCGATCATGAGTTCCTTGATCGTGCCCAAGCTTTCATTCGCCGTGTTGTACACATCGTTGCCAATCAGCGTATCGGCTCCCATGAGCGCGGGCCCCGGACCCGCTCCCACGTTCTTGTACATGCCATAGGTGTCGCGCGAAATGTAATTCGTTTCCATTCATTTACTCCGAGTTGGTTGGGCTCAATTGAGCGAATGCCCACAATGACCCAAACTTGGCGGCGCGGGCTTCAGCGAATGGAGGGTTTGAGTCCAGGTAGTGCCCAAATTCGTGTCAGTGAGCGCTGTCGGACAGGACTGGAGTGAGCGGGAACGCAAACGTGCATGCGCCTTAGGCGAACTCCTCTTTGCTATGATGCACGCCGATTACAAGAAAGAGGATCTCATGAGCCCTGTTGCCGTCAAAATCGCCCTTTGCGCCGCCTTGAGTGCAGCCCTCGTCGCCGCCGCGCATGCCGCCCCCGAAACCGCCGGCCCCAGTGCGACCGCATCCATCACGCCCATCGCCGCACCCAAGGATCGCGCCTACACCGGCGAGATTCAGCTCAAAGTCGATGCCACCGACATCAACCATCGCGTCATGCGCGTTCATGAGACTTTGAGCGGCGTCAGCGCCGACACCGTGCTGCTGTATCCCAAGTGGCTGCCCGGCACCCACGCGCCGGAAGGCACGATCGATCGGCTCGGCGGTATCCGCATCAGCGCCAACGGCGCGCCGGTTACCTGGAAGCGCGACCCGGTCGATGTCTTCGCGCTGCGCCTGAACTTGAAGCCCGGCACGCACTCGATCGACATTGATTTCGACTACCTCTCGCCCACCAGCGCCAAGGTCGGCGCGCTGGAAGTGAGCCGCGAAATGCTGATGATCGAGTGGAACGAACTGGTGTTCTACCCCGCCGGCTACTTCGCGCGGCAAATCCCGACTGAAGTGCAGCTGCAGTTGCCCGCCGATTGGCAATTTGGCTCGGCTCTCGAAACTGCCTCGACCGACCATGCGCAGACGCACTTCAAGCGCACCACGCTGGAGACCCTCATTGACAGTCCGCTGTATGCGGGCCGATACGCCTCGAAGCTCGATCTGGATCCCGGCGCCGCGGTCCCGGTACTCATGGACCTGTTTGCCGACCGGCCGGAGAACCTGGCCATGAAACCCGAGTACCTCGAGGCATACCGCAACTTGGTGCGGCAGGCCTACAAGCTCTACGGCTCGCATCACTACAACCACTATGATTTCTTGTACTCGTTGAGCGATCAGATACAACAGAACGGGCTCGAGCATCATCAATCGAGCGAAGATGGCACCGATCCGGATTCCTTCACCAAGTGGGACAAGGAAGCATTCGCGCGGGACTTGCTGCCGCACGAGTTCACGCATTCCTGGAACGGCAAATTCCGTCGCCCGGCGGATCTTTGGACTCCCAACTACAACGTGCCCATGCAGGACAGTCTGCTCTGGGTCTATGAAGGACAAACCCAGTATTGGGGTCAGGTGCTGGCGGCACGTTCAGGTCTGCGTACGCGCCAACAGGCCCTGGACCAATTCGCCATCACTGCTGCTCATTACGAAGTGCAAAAGGGGCGCCAATGGCGCCCGCTGCAGGACACGACCAACGATGAAATCATCAATCCACGCCGCCCGCAGTCCTGGCTCGACTGGCAGCGCTTCGAGGACTACTACGACGAAGCCGCGCTGATCTGGCTCGATGCCGACACCTGGATCCGCGAACACTCCAAAGGCGCACGATCGCTGGATGATTTCGCTCACGCGTTTTTCGGCGTCAACGACGGCAGCTTCGCCGTCGTCACCTACACCTTCGACGACATCGTGAAAGCATTGAATGCCGTTGAGCCCAACGACTGGGCGAGCTTCTTGCGCCAGCGGCTGGACGCCGTCGGCAAACCCGTTCCGGAGGATGGCTTTCATCACGGCGGCTACAAGCTCGTGTACACCGACAAGCCGAGCGACTATCAATCCGCGACCGAGGATCAGCGCAAGCGCATCGACCTGCTCAACTCCATTGGCATCGAGATCGACGACAAGGACAGCGGCAAGGACGGCACGCTCTCGCAGGTCATCTGGGACAGCCCGGCTTATCGGGCCAAGCTCACCGAAGGGGCGCAAATTCTCGCCATCAACGGCATCGCCTACGACGCCGATGTACTCAAGGACGCCATTCGCGCAGCGCATGGCACGCAAGCGCCGATCGAGCTGATCGCAAGAATCGGTGATCGCTATGTGGTCGCAAATGTGGACTATCACGACGGCTTGCGCTATCCGCACCTCGAGCGAGACGCGGCCGAACCGCCGCGCCTCGACGATATCCTGACGGCACGGCCTTAACTAAGTGAGTAACCAAACATGAAAATGGATCTCGACCGCCGCACCTTTCTCTTAGGATCGAGCAGCGCCCTATCGCTGTCGCTGCTGCCGCTTGAAGGTTGGGCGACTCCCGCCAACACCGCGAAAGACCCGGTGCCGACGGCGCCCGTTGCGCGAGTCGAGGTGGTGAAAGACACCTACTTCGGTGAAACCCTGAGTGATCCCTATCGCTGGATGGAGAACAGCAAGGACCCGGACTGGCTGCCGTTTTTGAAAGGACAGAACGAGCACACCCGCGCCATTATCGATGCCCTTCCCGGCCGCGCGGCACTGCTCAAGCGCATTGAACAACTCTCGGGCGAAGCGGTGGCGACCTCGCGCGTGCAGCGCGCCGGCGGTCTGACCTTCATCCAGCAGCGCCCCTTGGGCGCCGACAACTTCAAGCTGTTCGTGCGCCAGGGCGCCAACGGCCCGGATCGCGTGTTGGTCGATCCTACCGCTCAGAGTTCCGCCAAGAGTCACGTATCGCTCGACTGGTGGCGCGCCTCGCCCGACGGCAAGTACGTGGTGTACGGCCTGTCGAAGGACGGCAGCGAGGACTCTCTGCTGCACATACTCACCGTCGCCGACGGCAAGAATCTCCCGGAAACCATTCCCAATACCGAGGGTGCCAATCCGCAATGGCTGGATGATGCCGGCGGATTTTTCTACACGCAGCTCACCGGCGCCGTGGCCACACCGGAGCGCTACTTGGATGCACAGGCGCGCTTCCACAAATTGGGCACGGATCCTAAGTCCGATCCGATACTGATGAAGCGTGGTTTGGTCGCCGGAGTGGAGTACGACAAGATCCAGTCCCCCGCTATCCTCACGTTCCCGGGTTCACGCTACGCGATCCTGCAGCTTGCCGACGTCAGACCCGAGGGCCGCTGGTTCATCGCACCGCTCAGCGACGCCGTTGCCGGTAAAGCCAAATGGATTTCATTCGCCGGCTTCGATGACGAAGTCACCGACCTTGAGCTCGATGGCAACGATTTATTCCTATTGGTGAACAAGGGCTCGCCGCGCGGGCGCATCGTGAAGACCTCCGCCGCGACACCGAGCATCGCGAACGGCACCGTCGTCGTCCCGCAGCACGCCACGCTCGTGATTGAGGGCACTTCGCGCGCTCGCGACGGCATCTATTTGAGAATTATGGACGGCGGCATCAACCGCTTGCAGCGCTTGGGCCACGACGGCAAAGTCGTCGAGATCGCGTTGCCCTTCGACGGCACCATCGGCACCGTATTCACCGTACCCAACGAAGACGGCGCCTTGTTGGCGTATCAAGGGTGGCTTAACCCGGCGGGCATTTGGTCGGTGGACCTCGCCGGTCATCTTAGCGACACGGGCATCACGCCCAAGCCCGCCATCGATGTGAGCGCCTATGAAGCCAAGCGCTTCTTCGCCGCCGCGAAGGACGGCGTCAAGATTCCTTACACGCTGATTTATCGCAAAGGCGTGAAGCAGGACGGCAGCAATCCCACCTGGATTTCCGCCTATGGCTCGTACGGCCTGTCTGCCTACACGCCCACTTTTGCGGGACGCTCGCTCGCATTGGTGGATGCCGGCGCCATCGTCGGTTATGCCAATGTCCGCGGTGGCGGCGAGTACGGCCGCGAATGGCACAAGGCCGGACAGCTCACCAACAAGCCCAACACCTGGCGCGATCTGATCGCCGTGTGCGAAGAACTCATCGCCAAGAAATACACCTCATCGAAGCACCTCGCCATCGGCGGGCGCTCCGCCGGCGGCATCACCGTCGGACGCGCGCTGACCGAGCGCCCCGATCTGTTCGCCGCCGTGATCGACGGTGTCGGCTGGTCCAATCCGCTGCGCTATGTGGTCGAACAAAACGGCTACGGTGAGGAACCCGAATGGGGCGCCATCTCCGATCCCGCCGGTTACAAGGCCCTCAAGACGATCGACAGCTATCAGTCGGTGAAGGACGGCACCGCGTATCCCGCCGCGCTGCTCACCACGGGCGTCACCGACCCTCGGGTCGCGCCGTTTCACGTGGCCAAGATGGCCGCGCGACTGCAAGCCGCCACGACGTCCGGGAAACCCGTCTTGCTGCGCGTCGACTACGATGCGGGCCATGGCATCGGTTCCACGCGCGCGCAGCAGGACCGGGAAGCGGCGGACACGTACGCCTTCTTGTTGTGGCAGCTTCGCGGCGCCAAGGCCTGATCATATAAAGCGGCCATGGACAAATGGGATAAGGTTGAGATCCTCCTGGTCGAAGACAATATTTCGGATGCCGAACTGACGGTCCGCGCCTTTCGCGGGGTGGGGGTGACGCAAAAAATATTGCGTCTGTCGGATGGCGCTGAAGCGCTGGACTTTATATTTCGCAAGGGCCGCTTCTCTGACCGCGATCAGTCACTTCCTAAACTGATATTGCTGGATCTAAAGATGCCGCGAGTCGGGGGAATCGAGTTTCTCCAAAGATTGCGGCAAGACACTGCGACGATGAACATGGTTGTCGCGATACTCAGCTCGCTCAGCGTGGATAAACAGTTCTTCGACGACGAGAATCTGAAGGTGCATGCCTACTTGCAGAAACCCGTTAAGCCGGACAGCCTGGTCGAGTTGGTGAAGTATGCTGGATTGAGCAGCTAGGCCCTGTTACGCCTTCAATGCCGCGTAAGCCTCTTTTTGGAAATTCTGCGTCGCCGCGGCACCCGGCATGCGCGGCGCCTTGCCCGAACGCTGCGCCAAGCTGTTCATCACCGACAGCAATCGCGGCGAGGAGAACGCCCAGCGCAGCAATGTTTCAGCGATACGCGAATCCCCCTTTCCGTCGCTCCCGGGAATGGCCTGGGGCGGCAGCGTTTGCTGCAGCCACACCATGACCGACTGCTGCGCCGGGTCGGCCTGCCACCATCCGCCAAAAAGACCGGGCCAGCCAAACGCGCCCGGCCTTCCCGCTCCCATCCAGGCGTTCCTTTTTGCGTCGTCAATCACTGACAGTCCAAGGCCGAACCCTTGGCCCATAAAGAACGGGATCCCGAATTGCAGATTTCGCCGCTGCGTCGGTGACAATCGATTGGTGGTCATTAATCTTAGCGATGCTTCCGAGAGCACTCGCGTCCCGGAGTTCTCGCCGCCCTGGACCAGCATGCGCGCAAAGGCGAGGTAATCGTCCGCGGTTGAGACCAACCCCTGTCCACCGGCGCAGAAGGACGGCGGCGCCTGATCCATGAAGCCCGGCAATTCAACGGCTAGGAAGTTTCCCGGTGCCGATGATCGATAGAGAACCGCGGCGCGATCGCGCTTTTCCGGCGGAATCCAAAAATCGGTATCGGCCATATTCAAAGGATCGAACAGCAGTTGCTTCATCGCGGCCCGCACACCTAAGCCCGTCGCCCGGCCGATGATGACGCCGAGAAGATCGGTGGCGTGGCTGTAGTTGAAGCGCTGTCCGGGCGCGTAGCTTAGGGGAAGCGCGGCCAGCGTCTTCACCCATTCATCCGGCGTGCGCGCACTGTCGAATTCGAATCCGAATCTTTCCTTCATCGCCTGAGCCAGCGGACCTCGCGCCGTGAAACTGTAGGCAAGACCCGCTCGGTGGGTCATCAAGTCCTCGATGGTAATGGCGCGCGGCGCCGGATAGGTGTCCTGCAAAGGCCCATCAGGCCGGCGCAACACCTGCATTGCCGCGAATTCAGGCGCCCACTTCGTGATGGGGTCCTCGAGGCGCCACACGCCGCGCTCCATCAGGATCATGGCGGCCGCGGTGGTCACCGGCTTGCTCATGGACGCGATGCGAAAGATCGTATTGCGCTCGACCGGCAGGCGAGCCTCGATATTGCGCAGGCCCACCGAATCCACCTGCAGCACCTGACCGCGCCGCCAAACGAGACACACCACGCCGGGAATATCGCCGGTGGCAACGGCATGCCGGGCGGGGGCGGCGATGCGCGCGGTTTGGTTCATCGGATCAGGCATGATCTTCCCTTGTGTACGGTTTGTCGTCGAGGACGAATCACTCAATGAGCAGCAACCCGCGCTTTTTTTTAGCGATGGCATCGACCGTGTTCATCGCCTCATACAGCCGATCCGACTTGACCAGCCACGGCCCGTATTTCTGGTTGACGTCGAGCACGAGAACCAAGTCGTCGTCGCTGAGATAGGCAGCGATGGGTGAGTGATGGCCGCCGCCCGTCCCGAATAGCGGGCCGCGGGAAAAATTGATGACATAGCGGCGCGGCGGGTCATTCACGTGATTCAGTTGCTCGCGGAAAGCGGCCAAATCCAAATCGCGCAGCACGGTGACTTTTCTATTCAGCTTCTGTCGGGCGATATCTGCGAGCTGATCGAGCGTGATGCCCTCGGGCAAGTATCCCATGACGGTGGAGAAGCCCGAACCTTGCAGAATGCTCTCTTGGTTTCCGGGTTGCTTGCGCGAGTGCAGAACGTTGGCGAGGCTCGCCGGGCCACAGACACTGCCATTTCGCTGAAATTCGATGCCGGCCTGGTAGGCAGCCGCGACGGGCAGCGCCCATGCTTTCTTGAGCAGCGCGGGGTCTTGGTAGTCGGGGGTCTCTTTGATCGAGACAACGCGAGCGTAGTCGGCGTGTCCTTCGGATATGAATATCGGAAGAACGACGGCCGAGCCGCCCAACAACAAAGCGCCTAGCGCGGTCCACAGAACAATTTTGCGGGTTCGTGCCATCTTGCCTCAATGTGCCACGGGACTCTGCAGGTTGCGCACCATCTTCAACACCATTGCGCGCGGCAGGAAGGGGACCATCCGGGCGGTGCGGTGATTTCCCTTGCCGGTAATGACGATGCGCTGGTTTTCGCGAAAGCCTTTGTAACCGGCTTCAGCCACCGGCATGGAGTCCATGACCGCCGCGGTTTGGCCGAAGCGTGTGGCGCCCGTTCCCGCTCGCGCGCGAAACTGGCTCTTGGTCGCTCCGGGGCATAGACAGCTGACATGCACGCCCGTGTCCCGCGCCTCTTCCCACAGCGCCTCGGAAAACGACAACACAAATGCCTTGGACGCATAGTAGATCGCCATAAAGGGTCCGGGCACGAAGGCAGCCATGGAAGCGACGTTCAAGATGCCGCCGCGCTGTCGAGCGAGCATCGGCGCCCAATAAATGTGGGTCAACTCCACCAGCGCGCGGTCGTTCAAATCGATCATGCCCAACTGCAATTCGATACTGGAGCCGGCAAACGCCCCGGCCTTGCCAAATCCGGCATTGTTGACGAGCACGTCAACCTCCAGTCCCGCGGCCTTTATCGCTTCGGCCAGACGAGTTCCTCCACCTCGTTCTGCCAAATCGACGGTAAACACGTTGGCTTTTACGGCGTAGGTTTTGGACAGCCGATCGGCGACCTCTTGCAATGCCGCTGCACTGCGAGCGGCAAGGATCAGATCGTAACCATCCTTCGCAAAACATTCCGCGAGATCCACGCCGATCCCCATTGATGCGCCGGTAACCAGCGCTGTCTGCCCTGCTCCGGGTTTTTCGTTGCTCATGTTTTTATCCCCGCCGTGTTAAAGACTTCCCCCGCGACGGCAAGTCTCGCGCCTTTTGCCGGTGGTGTCGAATAGGGCCCGGCGGTACGATTCCATTGACACCATGAACGGCAAAGAAGTAGTCCCTTCGTTGCGCACCCTGGGCCGCCATACACACGGTTGCGCTTTCGCAGCGCTCGTGCTGAAGGGCGGCTATGAGGAATCGGGCGATATCGGCCGCTTCGCAGTCCGCGAGGGGGATGTGATACTTCACCAGCGGTTTGAAGCGCACTGCAATCGCACCTCCCCGTCGGGGGCCGTCATTCTCCACATTCCCTTACCGAGTGACATGGACTTTCGGTCGGGAGCGGGACAGTCGGCCGATCCGGATTTAATCGCGCGCGTGGTCGAGCGCAGCCCCTCGGAGGCGGCCGCGCTTTTGCTGCAAACCACGCAGATGAAACAACCGCAATTTCCCGACTGGCCGGAGCAGCTTGCCGCAGACCTGGGTCGCAACGCCTCCTTGAACTTGACCACATGGAGCAAAGAGCGGGGCATCGCTCCATGGACGCTATCGCGTGGCTTCGAGTCGGTCTTCGGCGTCTCGCCGTCGGCATTCAGGGCCGCGGCTCGGGCGCGGCGCGCCTGGCAAGCGATCCGCGCCACGGACGAACCTCTGGTTGATATCGCCACCCGCCTAGGCTTTGCGGATCAGGCGCATATGACCCGCTCGGTAAGATACCTCACCGGCAACGTGCCTCGGGCCTGGCGCGGCTGCAAATAGATTCAAGACGCAGACCCTCGCGCAATGATTTATTGGCATGGCGGCGATGCGCACTCAAGGAGTATGAGCCATGGTTTTCTCGAACAGAATGATTCGCTGGGCGCTGGTGTTTGCACTGCTCGCCACCGCGCCGACGGTCTTTGCGGACGAAGCGCTGACGGCGCGCAACAAAGCGATCGTGACGGATTTCTATACCACTGTCATGATAGGCCGAAACGTCGATGCCGCTCCGCAGTTCTTGAGTCCCGAATACCTCCAGCACAGCGGCGACATGCCTTCAGGCCGAAAAACTTTCATGGATCTGTTTCGCGCCAAATTCGCGCACAAACCTCCCGGCGACTACAAACGCGAAATCCTACGCGTGGTCGGCGACAATGACATCGTCATCATCTTCAACCGTCAAAGCGGCACGGACGACAAGGGGCATCACCTGGTACTGCAGTTCGACATGTTTCGCGTTCAGAACGGTGTGATTGTGGAGCATTGGGACGCGGACTGACCTCGCGTCTCAGAACTTAAGTCCGCATCAGGTTACCTTGACCATCCGCTTGCCGATATTGTCGCCGGCGAGAAGTCCGACGAGCGCGGCCGGCAAATTCTCGAATCCATCGACGATGTCCTCGAGAACTTTCAGTTGACCGCTGCGCACCCATCCTTCGAGGTCTGACAGCGCCCGTGCCGCTTGGCCGAAGAAGTCGGTGACAATAAACCCGCGTATCGTAACGCGCTTTGAGACAATCATCGGCGTGCCCTGCACGCCATAGGGCGGCGCCCCGTCATAACGCGACACCGCGCCACAAGCCGCGATGCGCCCATGCTCCTTCATGCCAAACAGGCACGCGTCCAAGGTCTCGCCGCCGACGTTGTCGAAATAGACGTCGATGCCGCCGCCGCAGGCGGCCTGCAGCGCCTGATAAAATTCCATCGGCTTGCCGGCGAAGAGCTTGTAGTCGACCGCCGCGTCAAATCCCAACTGCGAGGTCAGCAAAGCGCACTTTTCGGCGCCGCCGGCGATGCCGACGACTCGACAGCCCTTGATGCGTGCGATCTGCCCGACGAACGAGCCAACGGAGCCGGCAGCCGCCGAGACCACAACGGTTTCTCCCGCCTTCGGTCGCCCGCATTCGAGCAGACCAAAATAAGCGGTCAGCCCGGCGATCCCATAAACGCTCACCGCGTGGCTGAGCGGCTCGCGCGGCATCACTTTCATCACGCCGGTAGCGGGGACCACCGCATATTCCCGCCAGCCGGTATCGCCGAACACCAAATCCTTCGGCTTCAATGCGCTGCTGCGGCTCTCGAGCACCTCCGCCAGCGCGCCTCCGGCCATCACATCACCCGCCTTCAACGCGGCTCGATAGGTCGGACCCAACATCCAAGCGCGATTCGCCGCATCCAAGGACACATAGCGCACGCGCAACAGAACTTCACCTTCGCCGGGTGAAGGAATCGGCGCTTCCGTGAGACGGAAATGCTCCGCGCCGAGCTTCCCTTTGGGTATCTGATCGAGTACGAACTGACGATTCTTCTGGCTCATCGCGATGCTCCAACGCCTGCCTACGGGGTTTTGCTAGTCTAGACCCAAATGATGGCGCTGCCCGTCAACCGTTACGCCTTCGGCTCGCCTTCCGGCGTGCTCCTCCCACCGCAGCGCCTAAGAACCGTATCGCGCAGCCTCTCGCGCTCCTCAGGAGTCATACGCTGCCAATCCTGGCGCATACGGCCGCGCCAGCCCCAGTGTCCAGGCCCGCGGCCGACTCTGCCGATGAGGATTCGAGTCAGGACCAAAAGGCCGATTGCCTGCCAGAAATGCAGCACCGGTCCGCCAAACAGAGTCGGTATCAGCCAATTCCACAGGCTCATCACCACCAAGCCGACCACCGCGAGCACCGCAACGATGCCGATTGCGATCAGGGCAGCTTTCGAAATTCTAGATAACTTCATGGTTACTTCCTTAAATATGGTCCGCGTCCGCATATACGGAACGCAGTTTTCTACGTAGGCTTTGCACTGCCGCGTATTTACGCGACAGCAGCGTGTTCACGCTTTCACCCGTCAATTCCGCAATCTCCTGAAAACTCAAACCGTCGAACTCATGCGCAATGAACGTGGCACGTTGCCCTTCGGGCAACTCCTGCAGCGCTTCGACCAATTTCCGCAGCACCCGCTCGCGCTCATAAAGCTCATCCGGACCGGCATCCGGCGAGGCAAAGGTGTCTTCCCAAGAAAGCTCGCCCTCCTCGCCCTTTCTCGGCGCTCGGGTCTCGGGTTTCTTGCGCCGAAACCAGTCGGTGATCCGGTTTCTGGCCACCCGAAAAAGCCACGCGCCCACCTGTTCGATCGGCAACACCCGCCTTTCCGACTCCACGAACTCTGAGAACACATCCTGCAATATGTCCTCTGCAACGCCTGCATCCGCCACCCGCCGGCGGATGAATTGACCGAGCCGCGTCGCTTCCCGCGCAAAGGCCTCCGAGATCCGTCGGTCTTGATCGACTTTGCGGTCGGCTGCGGCATTCATAGATTCACTACAAGGTAGACGTTCGGCAGTTCCAGATATTGGGACAGACCTCCCCTCATCAATCGGGCAGGTCGGGTCCCTTGCCGGCCATGGCGGCCGCTTCAACGCGCGACTGCACGCCCAGCTTGGAGAGGATCGCCGACACATGGCGATCGACGGTCCTGGTCGAAACGAACAGACGCTTGGCGATCGCGGAGTTGCGCATGCCCTGGGACACCAGCGTCAGAATTTCCGCCTCGCGGCGCGTCAATCCGAGGCGGTTACTGCGGGTCGAGACCCTCGAGCCGCGGGGAACGGCGCGAACCCCTCCTGCTCGCATGCGTTTGCGTAAGGCCAGCGCAGCCGGGGACGCGCCAAGCCGTTCGAGGATTTCCAGCGCCTCGCGCTGCTCCGCTTCGATGCCGTGCCACGCCAGCAGACAAGCATACTCATAGGGACAGCCAAGGCTCTTCCAAGCGAGCGCCGCGGCACGCCAATCGCCGGAGATCTCCTGTGCGTAAGGTTCAGCAATGTTCGCCGGTTGATCTTTAAGAGCGTCAACCCGCCACAACCAGCTTGCGAGCTCACCCTTCATCCGCGGATCGCGCCGCTGACACACCAGTTCATACGCGGGCTCGACCGCTTTCAGAACGCCGTCGCGATCGCCGGCGAGCCACGCGGCCTCGGCGCGGATCGCCGCCAGTGTGCCGATACGCTGCAGTTCCTGTACGGCACCGCCGAGCGCCCACGCCTCTTCCAGTGCGCCCTCTGCCTGCGGGTCGCCGCGGCGGATTCGGATGTGACCCAATGTGCGCAGCGCGGGAATGCGAGTGATCGGCGTGGCCAGCGGATCGCGCAGCACCGCCCCTGCATCATCGCTCGCGGCAGGCCAATCGCCTTGCTCGAAATTTTTGCGTGCTCGATACATGAGCATGTAACGGCGCAACCCGTCCAGATCATGCTTTTCGCAATAGGCGAGTCCCTCGCTGAACCACCGAGACGCCTTGTCATATTGCCGGCAGGAAACGGCCATCGCAGACAGGTCGGTGTAGGCGCTGGCCACTTGCTCCTGGAGGTTACCCTCGAGCGCGATTCGTAAAGACCGCTCTAGGTCGGTCCATCCCGAAGCATCGCCGGCAATCAGGCGAATCGTGCCCAAGTTACCCAATGCATCGCAGAGAATTTCTTTCTCCGCGTACGCCTCGGCCAGCGCGATGGCGCGTTGCGCCCAACTAATGCCTGATTCCAGTTCGTGACACTCCATGTCCAGATCCGCGCAGTTGTTGTAGGCCCGCGCCAATTCGGGACCTGGCGGCAGCGATTCGAGCGTCGACACCGCCTCGGCGGCATAGCGGTTGGCGTCAGCGCGGCGTCCCATAAACCAACTGAGGCGGGACAGCCACTGCAGCGCATCTCCCTCGCGCATGCGCTCGCCCGTGGCTCGCCAGATTTCGAGCGCGGCGCGGCGCGCTTCGATCGCTCGCTCGTGCTGGCCGGTCAAATAGCATTCATACGATAATCGTTCATTTAGACGCGCACGCTCATCCGGCGCGATTTCTTGCGCATACTGGAGCGCAACTTCATACAGCGAGACAGCCTCGCGATGCGAACCCACCGAGGCCGCCTGCATGGCCGCCAGCGGCGCAAATTGCAAAACGGCTGCTGCATTACGCGCGCCGGCAGCGTGATGGGCCAGGCGCGCCGCTGAAATATGCGGCCGCGCGGTGAGTGCTGCGAAAACCTTGGCGTGCAAGAGCTGCCGTTGAGACTGCGATAACGAGTCTTCAAAGGCGCGCCGCGCGAGTTCATGCCTGAAGCTAAGCGCGCCGTCATCCGATCGCACCATGCCGACGCTCATGCAGCCTTCGATTTCGGCTTCATCGACCGGAAGTGCCTGCTGCAGCAACCAAGATTCCGTCTTGCCGGGGAC
>Ga0210398_10000353_pt1 | contig 54055 bp, 54 predicted proteins | sample IncBWC4OmetaG_FD_161047 | JGI IMG/M metagenome (GOLD analysis project Ga0210398, IMG submission 161047) | Forest soil microbial communities from Barre Woods Harvard Forest LTER site, Petersham, Massachusetts, United States - Inc-BW-C-4-O | ecosystem: Environmental > Terrestrial > Soil >...
CCGTAATCTTCGGCGTTGATGATCGTGACCGCGCTTTCGGCCAACCGGGTCAGGTACTGGGCGCCGCCCACCTCCGCGAGGGCTGCGTCGTTCTCGAACAGGTTTTTCAGCGTAATCGGGTTGGCGATCTGCCCCCGATCAATCAGCTTGCAGATCGCATCGTAGATGCGGGCGTGCACCGCGAAGCTGAAATGCTCTGGCAGCAGGAAGTCGGCGACGCGGCCATGCGCCAGATTGTTGCGAAAGATGGCGCCCAAGAGCGCCTGCTCGGCCTCCGTGTTGCTGGGTGGCGGCCGGGTTGGTTCGGGTTCGGGATCGCGGAACGGCGCGATCCATGAGACGGTGGATTGCATGGCGAGAGAATATCACTGCCGGGACTCGCCGGCGGCGGAATCGAGGCTGGAATAGCGGGGATAACGGGGACGTATCCGCTATCGGTTGCGAATCAGCCGCTTACGCGGCGCGATCGTCGGCGTCGGCGCGGTGGCGGCGCTCCCAGTCGAACATGTAGTCGCGGGTGAGCGGAACGGTGTCGATCGCCTTTGCCATCTGGATCTGCATCACCAGATGCCCGCCATAACGGAAGGCAAGCTCGGCGCCGACGAGATACGCCTCCCACATCCGGCAGAAGCGCTCGTCATAGAGCTTCAGCGCTTCGTCACGGTGCGCGAGAAAGCGTTGGCGCCAAGCCTTCAGCGTCTTCGCGTAATGCAGGCGGAGCACCTCGATGTCGGTGACCCAAAGCCGCGCGTCCTCGATTCGCGGCACCACCTCCGAGATTGCCGGTGAATAGCCGCCCGGGAAGATGTACTTCCGCATCCACGGGTTGGTTGTGGCCGGGCCGTCGTAGCGGCCGATCGAGTGGAGCAAAGCGACGCCGTCTGGCTTCAGAAGCGCGTTCACTTGGCCGAAGAAGGTCGGGTACTGGACCACCCCGACATGCTCGAACATGCCGACCGAGACGATGCGGTCGTACTGATCTTTTTCCTGCCGGTAGTCGCGCAGGTGGAAGTGCACGCGTTCGGAAAGGCCGGCCTGCGCGGCGCGGCGCTGCGCGACCTTGAGCTGCTCGGTCGAGAGCGTGAGACCGGTCACGTCGGCGCCACATTCGCTCGCCAGATAGAGCGCCAGCCCGCCCCAGCCGCAGCCGATGTCCAACACCTTCATCCCCGGGCGGATCAGAAGCTTAGATGCGATATGCCGGCGCTTGTTGAGCTGCGCGGCATCGATGTCGTCGTCGGGGGTAAGGAAATAAGCGCAGGAATATTGCCGGTCGCGGTCGAGGAACATGTCATAGAGCTGGTCGGAGAGATCGTAATGATGCGCGACGTTGGCGCGCGAGCGGGCGATCGGGTTGTATTGGTGCAGGCGTCGCGTCGCCCGCCGGACACGGCCGATGAAGCGCCACAGCTTGTTATCCGCCCACATCAGCTCGTCATTGCGGGCGAGCAACTCGAGCAGCTCGTAAATTCCGCCTTCTTCGAGGGTCAGTGCGCCGTCCATATAGGCTTCCGGCACATGTAGGCGCGGGTTGACGATCAGCCTGCGGTGTAGCGCGCGGTCGTGCAGCCGGACCGTTACCGAGGGACCCGCCGAGCCGCCAAAGACGTGATGACGTCCCGCGGCGTCGATAAGTTCGAGCCGCCCAATGCGGATCACCTTAGAGAGTGCCCGGGCCAACAGCATCAAACAGACCCTGCCTCAAAAACAGGCGGGTACTATCGGACAGTTTCGCTGTTCAAAACAAGCGCATAGACGAAGCGAAATTGCCTTCGCCGATACTCTGCCGATTAGGGCGCGGCCGTACGCTCTTCTTCGGCGGCTTCGGCGTCGTCTTCATCAGCCGGTTCGGCGAGCGGGTTGAGCCCGGCCTCCTGCATTTGCGCCGCCTCGGCCGACTGCGCGACATTGGCTGTCACCGTGGCCGCGACCTCGGGGTGCAGCATCGCGCGAACCGGGTGCAGGCCCAGCGTCTTGATCGGCCGATCAAGCACAATCTGTTGCCGGTCCACGGTGAAGCCGGCCGCAGTCACCGCGTCGGCTATGTCGCGCGACGACACCGAGCCGTAAAGCTGGCCGCTCTCGCCCGCCTGGCGGACCAGCACGACGTGCAGGCCTTCGAGCTTTTCGGCGACCTGTTGCGCATCGGTTTTGCGCGCGAGGTTGTTGGCTTCAAGCTGGACGCGCTGCGTATCGAAATAGGCAAGGTTGGCTTCGGTGGCGCGCAGCGCCTTCTTCTGCGGCAACAGGTAATTGCGCGCGTAGCCGGGGCGCACTTTGACCCGTTGCCCCATCTGGCCGAGCTTCTCGACGCGCTCGAGCAGGATCAGTTCGATCATCGCCGGCGCTCCCTATTGGACCATGTACGGCAACAGGCCGAGAAAGCGCGCCCGCTTGATGGCGCGCGACAGCTCGCGCTGCTTCTTGGTCGAAACCGCGGTGATGCGGCTCGGCACAATCTTGCCGCGCTCGGAGATGAAGCGCTGCAAGAGCCGCACGTCCTTGTAGTCGATCTTCGGAGCGTTCGGCCCCGAGAACGGGCAGGATTTGCGCCGACGGAAGAACGGGCGGCGCGCGGCGGCTGCGGCTCGGCCCTGGCCGCCGCCTGATTCTCTCTGGCTTTCCATTTAGGCCTCCACCGCCGGTGCTTCACGCGGGGCGCGTTCGTCGCGTCCACGGTCGTCACGCCCACGGTCGTCGCGCCCGCGGTCATCACGGTCGTCGTAGCGGTCGCGCCGCGGCCGGTCTTCGCGGCCACCGCGATTGAGCATGACCGGCGACGGGCCCTCTTCGAGCTCATCGACGCGGATCGTCAGATAGCGCAGCACGTCCTCGTTGATGCGCATCGTGCGCTCCAATTCGGAGACCGCCGGCGACGGGGCGTCGATGTTGAAGAGCACGTAGTGGCCCTTGCGGTTCTTGTTCATGCGGTAGGCGAGGTTGCGCAAACCCCAGTTCTCGCGCTTCTTGATCTCGCCGCCCTGCTCGGTGATCAGCTGGGTGAACTGATCGGCGAGGGCGTCGACCTGGGCGCCGGATATATCCTGGCGCGCGATAAAGACATTCTCGTAGAGCGGCATACCAAACCCCTTATGGCTGATGGGCCCGGAGCACAATTGCCGATCGGGCCGAGCCGGCCACACAAGCGCAGCCGGCAAGGGAGCGCGGCACTATACTCAAAGACTTTCGCCGCGCAAGCCGCGGCTGCTTCATGCGTCGCACCGTCTGTGATATAGGACAGTGTTATTGCCATTTATGGAGGCGGTAATGCTGACGCTCTATGGCGATCTCGACTCCGGCAATGTCTACAAGGTGCGTTTGCTGCTGGCGCAGCTCGGCATCACCTACCGCCGGGTCGATACGACGCAAAACCGCGACGAGACGCGGACGCCCGAGTTTCTGGCGATCAACCCGATCGGCAAGATTCCAATAGTGGTTTTCGATGACGGCCGAATGCTTTCCGAGTCCGGCGCGATCCTGTTTCACCTCGCGCGCGAAACGGAGCTGTTCCCGAGCGGCCCGTGGGATCAGGCGAATGTGCTGCGCTGGATGTTTTTCGAGCAGTACAGCCACGAGCCGGTGATCGCGGTGAACCGGCACTGGAAGCTGCATCTGCCGGCGCATGAGCAGGCTGCGCTGGCGCCGCGGATCGCCGACAACCATTCGCGCGGCCTTCAGGCGTTGTCGGTCATGGAGCAGCGGCTGAGCGGCAATGGTTGGCTCGCCGCCGGGGGCTACACGATCGCCGACATCGCGCTCTACGCGTATACGCATACGGCGGCCGATGGCGGCTTCGACCTGGCGCCTTACCCGAGCATCAGAGCTTGGCTCGACCGGGTGCGCGCCCAGCCGGATCATGTCCCGCAGATGCAGGAGGAAGCGGGTGTACCGGTGACGAGATGGCCGGGATAGGCGTCAGGCCCTGACGACGACGCCCTTGTCCTCGAACATCTGCTGCAGCTCGCCCGTTTCGAACATCTCGCGGATGATATCGCAGCCGCCGACGAACTCGCCCTTCACATAGAGCTGCGGGATCGTTGGCCAGGAAGAAAATTCCTTGATGCCTTCACGCACCGAGGAGTCGGACAAGACGTCGATGCCTTTGAACTTGATCCCGAGATGGCTGAGGATCTGCACAACCGTCGCCGAGAACCCGCATTGCGGGAATACCGGCGTGCCTTTCATGAACAGCACGACAGGGTTGTCGGTAACTTGCTGGCGGATGCGGTCGTGGGTGGTGACGTCCATGTCTGATCCTCGCTTGCCTAGTCCGCTGGAGCGCTCGTCTGCAACGCGAGCGCGTGAAGTTCGTTGCCCATCCGGCCGCGCAGCGCCTGATACACCATCTGATGCTGCTGCACCCGGCTCTTGCCGCGAAATGCCTCGGAGACGACGGTGGCCGCATAATGGTCGCCATCGCCGCGCAAATCCTCGATCGACACGCGCGCGCCGGGCAACCCTTCCTTGATGAGACGCTCGATCGTCGCCGCGTCCATCGCCATCGTGTATCCCCTCGGCGCTAGCCACCGGCCATATAGGCGGGCAGCCAAGCCTCGTTGATCGAAATTAACTCCGGCACCGATATGGCATCGCCACTGGGGAGTGTCAACGCGCTGCCCCCAACGGTGCCTATGCGTTGCGCGGGGATGCCGGCCTTTTGTGCCGCGTCGAGGATTGCGTCAGGCGATGCGGTCTCGATGAGGTAGCGCCCCTGGTCCTCGCCGAAGAGGCCGGCATTGCCGGCGGGGAGGGCCTCGAGTGCCACGCCCTTGTCGCCGGCCATCGCCATCTCGGCGATCGCGACCAGAAGCCCGCCGTCAGAGATGTCATGGCAGGCTGTGACCAACTCGCTCTCGATGAGACCACGTACGAAATCGCCATTTCGCTTCTCGGCGGCGAGGTCGACAAACGGTGGCGCGCCGTCCTCGCGGCCTTCAATCTCGCGCAGGTACAGCGAGGCGCCGAGATGGCCTTTCGTTGCGCCGAGGAGGATCAGCGCGTTGCCTTCGCGTTTCAGCGCGAGATCGACGGCTTTTGCCGCGTCGGCGATGAGGCCGACGCCGCCGATCACCGGGGTCGGCAGGATCGCGCTGCCGCTGGTCTCGTTGTAGAGCGAGACATTGCCCGACACGACCGGGTAGTCGAGCGCCAGACAAGCGGCGCGCATCCCGGCGATCGCGCCGGCGAACTCGGCCATGATCTCGGGCTTTTCGGGATTGCCGAAGTTCATGTTGTCGGTCAGCGCCAGCGGCGTCGCGCCGACCGCGCAGAGATTGCGCCAGCTCTCGGCGATTGCCTGCATGCCGCCGGTCTCCGGGTCGGCGCGGACATAGCGCGGCGTGCAGTCGGTCGAGAGCACCAGCGCCTTGCCGGAATCGTTGACACGCACCACCGCCGCGTCGCCGCCGGGCCGCTTGACGGTGTTACCCATGACCAAGTGGTCATAGCGCTCCCAGATCCAGCGCTTGGAGGCTAGATCAGGGCAGGCGAGCAGCTTTTTCAGGCAATCGAGCGGGTCGCGGGTGGGGAGGGCGCTCACGTCGATCTCGGCGGGCTTCAGTCGCGCCTGCGTCGGCCGGTTGTAGAGCGGCGCCTCGGTGACCAGCGGTCCGACCGGGATGTCAGCGGCGAGTTCGCCGTGCATTTTGAGGATCAGCCGGCCGGTCTCGGTGACGTGGCCGATGACCGCGAAATCCAGCTCCCATTTCTCAAAGACGCGGCGCGCCTCCGGCTCGCTGCCGGGGCGCAGCACCATCAGCATGCGCTCCTGGCTTTCGCTCAGCATGATTTCGTAGGGGATCATGCCGGTCTCGCGGGTCGGCACACGATCGAGGTCAAGCTCGATGCCGAGCCCGCCCTTGCCCGCCATCTCCACCGCCGACGAGGTGAGCCCCGCCGCGCCCATATCCTGGATCGCGACGATCGCGTCGCCGGCCATCAATTCGAGGCACGCTTCGATCAGCAGCTTCTCGGTGAACGGGTCGCCGACCTGCACGGTCGGGCGCTTTTCGGCCGCGCTATCGTCGAACTCGGCCGAGGCCATCGTCGCGCCGTGGATACCGTCGCGCCCGGTTTTGGCGCCGACATAGATCACCGGGTTCCCGGCGCCTGACGCGGCCGAATAGAAGATGCGGTCGGCGCGGGCGAGACCGACGCACATCGCGTTGACCAGGATGTTGCCGTTGTAGCTCGGATGGAACTGGCATTCACCGCCGACCGTCGGCACCCCGACGCAATTGCCATAGCCGCCGATCCCTGCCACGACACCGCTTACGAGGTGGCGGGTTTTCGGGTGATCCGGGCTGCCAAAGCGCAGCGAATTGAGGATCGCGATCGGCCGTGCGCCCATCGTAAAGACGTCGCGCAGGATGCCGCCGACCCCGGTCGCCGCGCCCTGATAGGGCTCGATAAACGAGGGATGGTTGTGGCTCTCGATCTTGAAGACGACAGCGTCGCCGTCGCCGATATCGACCACCCCGGCATTCTCGCCCGGCCCGCAGATGACGCGCGGGCCCTCGGTGGGTAGAGTCTTCAGCCAGACCTTCGAGGATTTATAGGAACAGTGCTCGCTCCACATCGCGGAGAAGACGCCCAATTCGGTGAGGTTGGGCGTGCGGCCGAGGATGCTTTCGACGCGCGCGAATTCTTCGGCCGACAGCCCCATCTCGGCTGCGAGAGCAGGGGTGACGTTGCTGCCGCCCTTCACTGCAGCGCGCTCACGATCCCGTCGAAAAGCCCCTGGCCGTCGGTGCCGCCGAGAAGCGGGTCGGTCACATTCTCGGGGTGCGGCATCATGCCGAGCACGGTGCGGGTCTCGTTGAGGATGCCGGCGATCGAGCGCGCGGAACCGTTGAAATTGCCCTCATCGGTCAGCTCGCCCTCGGCGCTGCAATAGCGGAACGCGACGCGGCCCTCGCCTTCGAGCCGGTCGAGGGTTGCGGGATCGGCGGTGTAGTTTCCCTCGCCATGCGCGACCGGCACGCGGATTGCCTGGCCGGTCTCGTAGCCGCAGGTGAACATGGTCTGCGACGTCTCGACCCGCAGATAGACGTCGCGGCAGACAAAACTCAGCGTGCGGTTGGCGAGCAGCGCGCCGGGCAGCATCCCGGCCTCGGTCAGCACCTGGAAGCCGTTGCAGATGCCGAGCACCGGCGTGCCCTTGGCGGCGCGCGCTTTGACTTCGCGCATGATCGGTGAGTGCGCCGCCATCGCGCCGCAGCGCAGGTAGTCGCCATAGGCAAATCCGCCCGGCAGCACGATCAGGTCGGCTGCGGGCAACTCCGTATCGCCATGCCAGACGATGGCGGGGTCTTTGCCGCTGGCGCGCTTCAGCGCGGTGCAGACATCGCGCTCGCGGTTGGAGCCGGGAAAGATAATGACCGCGGCTTTCATTCGAGCTCGATCGTGTAGTTTTCGATGACCGGGTTGGCGAGCAGTTCCTGACACATCTTCTCGACTTTGGCCTGCGCCGCCGCCTTGTCGCTGCCCTCGATCTCGATCTCAATCAGCTTGCCCTGGCGCACCTCACCGATCCCGGTAAAGCCGAGCGACGCGAGCGCGTTGCCGATCGCCTTGCCCTGAGGGTCGAGCACGCCGGTCTTCAGGCTCACATGCACGCGAGCCTTCATTGGCCAGCCTTCATTGAATTGTCCTCGGGCCCTTGAAGTCGGCTGGGCCGCCCTCCGGCAGGATGCCGAGCCGACGCGCCACTTCCTGGTAGCCCTCGGCGACCTTCTCCAGGTCTTCGCGGAAGCGGTCCTTGTCGAGCTTCTCGGACGTGCGGATGTCCCAGAGCCGCATGTTGTCGGGGCTGATCTCGTCGGCGACGACGATGCGCATGTCGTCGTCGCTATAGAGCCGTCCGAATTCCAGGCCGAAATCGACGAGGCGGATGCCGATCCCAAGAAAGAGCCCGGTCAGGAAATCGTTGATCCTCAACGAGATTTGCATGATCTCGTCGAGGTCTTGGGTCGAGGCCCAGGCAAAGGCGGTGATGTGCTCCTCGCTGACCAGCGGGTCGCCCAATTCGGCCTTTTTGTAATGATATTCGATGATCGAGCGCGGCAGGTGCTGGCCTTCCGCGAGGCCCAGACGTTTGGCGAGCGACCCCGCCGCGACATTGCGCACGACCACCCGCAATGGGATGATCTCGACCTCACGCACCAGTTGCTCGCGCATATTGAGGCGGCGCACGAAATGCGTCGCGATGCCGATCTCGGCCAGTTTCAGCATCAAGAATTCGCAGATGCGGTTGTTGAGCACGCCCTTGCCGGTGATCGTGCCGCGCTTTTCGCGATCGGCGGCATCGTCCTTGAAATGCTGGACGAGGGTGCCGGGTTCCGGCCCTTCGAACAGCACCTTGGCCGAGCCCTCATAGATTTGCCGGCGTCGCGACATCTTGCTCCTGACGGCAGCGTCTGATCGCTCTGATCCGCTCCCTTGATATAGCAAGCAGGATAGAGGCCAACAATGTCACCGCGCCGTCGGCATCGTCGCGCCGGAAACCTCGGCCCAGGGCGTCGCGGCCGGCTGCCACTGCGCATAGCGAAAGCGCGGCTTTCGCTCGTCGGCATTGGGCAGGGGGAGGGCGATGAGCGCGCTCGACACCGTGCCGTAGTTGTGATCCGTGATGAAGCGCAGAGCATTCTCCGGCGGCTCGCCGCGCGGCGATTCGGTATTCGCCAGCAACGCCTGCCATTCCGCCCAATCGTCGCGGTCAGGGTCGGGCGGGGCGGCGGCGCGGAACATCGGCGTCGCGAGCGCCACGCGGCGGTTATTCGGGTGGTTGAGATCGCCCGAGTCGATCAGCGACAACCCGTCCGGGATCGGCCGCACCTCGATACGCGCGCCATCGGCATGGCGCAGCCAAAATGCATCGCGATTGTCGGCAACGATCAGGTTGAAGGTGCGATACGCGACCGGGTCGAGATGCGCCAGTGCCTCGGCGGCCGCGACCGCGTCCGGGTGGTCGAGCGCTTCGAGCACCAGTTCGCCGCGCGAGCGCTGTCCCGGCGCCGGGCCGAGCGATCCGTGCCGGTTGAGCACCGCTGCCGCCACGCCCCAATCATTGACCCCGAGCCAAGAGCCGCCGGCCAACAGGTCCTTGCCGGCGATGACTTCGGGACGGTCGGGCCAGTGGCGCGCCGGCGCCAGCGCCACACGCCGAGCATTTCATCGCGGTTGGCGCCAATGATGACCGGCCATGCATGGTCGGGGCGGCGCAGGATCACCAGCGTGCACATATGTTATTCAGTGCCATAGATGCGGCTGTTATTCAGTGCCATAGATGCGGCCGCGGACAAGGGACGGAAAAACATGCCTACCTTCGAAGATCGCGAGAAGGAATTCGAGGCCCGCTTCAAGCACGATGAGGAGCTGCGCTTCAAGGTGACGGCGCGACGCAACCGGCTTGCCGGGCTATGGGCGGCCGAGAAGATGGGGTTGTCGGGCGATGCCGCCGAGGCCTATGCCAAGACGATCGTCGCCGCCGAATTCGGCAAGGGTGGCGACAAGCATGTCGTCGAGACGTTGGTCGCCGATCTCGTCGCCAAGGGGCAGCCTGTGACGGCCGACCAAATTCGGTTCGAGCTCGACCATTTCGCCGCCCAGGCACGCCAGCAGTTGATGAGCGACTAGCGCTCGCCAAGTCCCTTGCGCTTCGCGGGAGCGAATACGTTCTGGGACTAGTAAGGCTTGTCGCCCGCCACCGTCACTCGCTTGCCGGAGCGGGTGTGCGGCCAGTAATCCCACATCGCGTGGTGCTGGACGCAGCGATTGTCCCAGAACGCGATCGAGTTTTCCTGCCAGCGGAAGCGGCACTGGAAGAGCGGGCTCGCCATATGCTCGTAGAGATAGCTGAGGATGCCCTCGCTTTCGTCGCGCGGGACGCCGTTGAGGTACTTGGTGAACCCCTTGTTGACATAGAGCGACTTGCGCCCCGTGACCGGGTGGGTGCGCACGACCGGGTGGTCGGCGTAGGGGTAGCTGTCCTTGTCCTCGACCCCGTAATTCTTGTACTGGCCACGGTAATGCTCGCCGCTATGCCGCGCGGTGAGGCCGTCGAGATAGGCCTTCATGCGGTCGCTCAATCCCTCGTAGGCGGCGTACATGTTGGCGAACAGCGTGTCGCCGCCGCGCGGCGGGCATTTCTTGATGTAGAGGATGCTGCCCATCGGCGGGGTCGGGTCGCACGACACATCCGAGTGCCAGCCCTCGCCATTGGCGCGGAAGCTGTCCTTGTCGGCGTGGATGATCATCATCTCCGGCAGGCCGGGTTCCGAGGGCGCAGCCGGGTGGATGTGCAACTCGCCAAAGCGGCGGCCGAAATCGAGATGCTGCATCGGCGTCAGTTGCTGGTCGCGGAAGAAGATCACCAGGTTCTCGGCGAGCGCGCGGTGGATTTCGTCCATCTGTCGGTTCGACGGCTGGCGCAGATCGACATCGCCGATCTCGGCGCCGATGATCGGGGTCAGCTTGTCGACGGTGATCGCCTCATAGGGCGAGTCTTCCGGCGTGTATTTGATGCGGGGGCCACTGTTACTGCGCAGCGAGCTCATCGCGCTTCTCCCTGGCTACGGCTTCCGGTCCGAAAACCCGGCGGAAGATCGTGTCGACATGCTTGAGGTGGTAGGTGACGTCGAACGAGGTGTCGATCGCCGCGGGGGTCAGGTACTTGGTGACCTCGGGGTCGGCCTTGAGCAGGTCGGCGAATTTGCCGCCGCCGTTCCATGACGCCATCGCGTGCTTCTGGATAAGGCGGTAGGCGTCCTCGCGGCTCATCCCGGCCTGCGTGAGGGCGAGGAGGAAACGCTGCGAGTCGGGCAGGCCGCCCAGCGAATTGAGGTTCGCACCCATGCGGTCGGGATTGACGATCATCTTGTCGACGACCCCGGCGAGCCGGTTCAGCGCGAAATCGAGGGTGATGGTCGCGTCGGGCGCGATAAAGCGCTCGACCGAGGAATGTGAGATGTCGCGCTCGTGCCAGGTGACGACATTCTCCAGCGCCGGGATGATCGTCGAGCGAATGACGCGCGACAGGCCTGTCAGGTTTTCCGACAGGACGGGGTTCTTCTTGTGCGGCATCGACGACGAGCCCTTCTGGCCCTCCGCGAAATATTCTGACGCCTCGCGCAGCTCGGTGCGCTGCAGATGGCGCAGCTCCGTCGCGAAGCGCTCCATCGCCGCGGCGATCAGCGCCAGCGCCATGAAAAACGCGGCGTGGCGGTCGCGCGGGATGATCTGGGTCGAGACCGTCTCGGGCTCGAGGCCGAGCTTCTCGGCGACGTATTCCTCAACTCGCGGGTCGATATGCGCGAAACTGCCGACCGAGCCGGAAATCTGGCAGACCGCGATCTCCTTCCTCGCCGCGACGAGCCGCTCGCGGTTGCGCGCGAACTCAGCGTAGTGGCCGGCGAGCTTGACGCCAAAACTAGTCGGCTCGGCATGGACACCGTGACTGCGACCAATGGTCGGCGTATCGCGATGTTCGAAGGCGCGGCGCTTCAGCGCGGCCAGCACCAGGTCGAGATCGGCGAGGAGGATGTCGGCCGCCTCGGCGAGCTGGATGGCGAGGCAGGTGTCGAGCACGTCGCTCGACGTCATCCCCAGATGGACGAAACGCGACTCCTCGCCGACATGCTCGGCAAGGCTGGTGAGGAAGGCGAGCGTCTCGTGATGCAGCTCGCGCTCGATCTCGCGGATGCGCTTGACATCGACCTTGCCGCGCTCGCGCACCGCTTTGGCGACGCCCTTGGGGATGACGCCGATCATTTCCTGCGCCTCGCAGGCGCAAGCCTCGATCTCCATCTGGATGCGGAAATAGTTTTCCGGCTCCCAGATCTTGGCCATTTGCGGGCGGCTGTAACGCGGGATCATGCCGTGACTTTCTCCGTCGGCGCGTCGATCGCTTCTGCTTCCGACCCTAGCACGAGGGGCAGCACCATCATTACGTCGTCATGATAACGGCCGCGATACCTCGTTGCGTGCCATTCGATGCCGTATTCGACAAAGCCGAGGCCCTCGTAGAGCCGCCGCGCCGCCAGATTGTCGCTGACGACGAGCAGTTGCAGCAGCTCGACGCGCTCGCGGGCATGGTCAATGATCGCCTCGACCAGCATCCGGCCAAGGCCCAAGCCGCGATAGGCCGGGCGGATATACATGCCCCATAACAGGCCCTTATGCCCGTGTTTCGGCCCGGCCTGGACGGCAAATCCGGCAACCCCGGCGAGATGCGTACCGCTGAATGCGCCGACGATGTACGTGTCGGCCAGACGCTGAGCAAACGCGTCAAACGGCCGATTCATCTCGGCTTCAAGTGTGCTGCCGAACGCATCCGGGCTGTCGGCCAGCCCTTCCAGTCGAATATCCCGGTAAAGCGCCGCATCGTCGGGGGTCAAGCGGCGCAGATCGCTAGGTGCGATGGTCATCGCCGCCTCCGCTTGTCTCGCCTGCCGGATCATAGCCCAGCCGAGTGAGCGCGGCGAGCATATGCGCCGGCACCGGCGCGCTCACCTGGATTGCCGGACGCGCGGGGTAGAGAGGGATTGAAATCGCCCGCGAATGCAGGTGCAAGGGCACTCCGGCCGGACCGCCGTAGGTGGGGTCGCCGACCACCGGACAGCCGAGCGCCGCGCAGTGCACGCGAATCTGGTGGGTGCGTCCAGTCTTTGGCCGCAGCTCCAGCCATGCGCGGTCGCCGGCGCTGCCGAGCACACGGTATTCGGTAACAGCGCGCTGCCCTTGCGGATTGATTTCCATACGCCAGCCGGTGCGCCGCACCGTGTCCTTGCGCAGCGGTGCGTCGATCGTGCCTTCCACCTCGCTCGGCGCGCCCTGGACGATGGCCCAATAGACTTTCTCGATCTTGCCCTCGGCGAACAGCGCGCCGAGGCGGCGCAGCCCCTTCGGGTGGCGTCCCAGCACGAGGCAGCCACTGGTGTCGCGGTCGAGCCGATGCGCCAGTCCTGGCGGGCGCGGCAGACCGAAACGCAGCAGCGGAAACCAGTTCTCCAGATGCGGCCCGCCGCCCGGTCCGGCATGCACCGCGATCCCAGCCGGTTTGTCGATGACCAGCATCAGCCCATCTCGATAGAGTATTCTCTCGGCGAGATTGCCGATGAGGGAGGAAGTGGTGACCCAATCGTCCAAGATCGAAACCCATGTCTTTGCCGATGACGGCGTCGTCCCCAACAACCGGTTGCCGCTCGTGCTCTATCGCGGCGCGCTTGGTAGCGAAGGTGACCTCGCGTCGCGCTGCGAAGCGATGTTCGAGGCCAATGGCTGGCCCGGCGCGTGGCGCAACGGCATCTACGGTCATCATCATTACCACAGCACCGCGCATGAGGTGCTCGGTATCGCCCGTGGCTCGGCGCGCGTGCGTCTCGGTGGAGAAAATGGGGCGACGGTGGAGTTGCGCGAAGGCGATGTCGTGGTGATTCCGGCCGGGGTCGCGCACAAGCGCGAGAGCGCCAGCGGCGACCTGTTGGTCATCGGCTCCTACCCGAAAGGCCAGCGCCCGGACATCTGCCGCGCCGAGCACGCGGCGCATGACGGGTCCGCGGCGAATGTCGCGAAGGTGGCGTTGCCCGGTTGCGACCCGGTGACCGGTGGTGAAGGCCCGCTCCTCGATTGCTGGCGCGACGGCAAATCGCTATAACCCGCCGCCTCTTATTGCACCGCAGCGAGCACCGCATGCCCATCGAACGTACCTTCTCGATCATCAAGCCGGACGCAACACGCCGCAACCTGACCGGCGCGATCAACGACCGGTTCGAAAAAGCCGGATTGCGCATCGTCGCGCAAAAGCGCCTGCACATGTCGACCGATATCGCCGGGAAATTCTACGCGGTGCACGCGCAGCGGCCATTCTACAACGACCTCGTCACGTTCATGAGTTCGGGGCCGGTCGTCGTGCAGGTACTCGAAGGCGAGAACGCGATCGGCAAGAACCGCGAGATCATGGGTGCGACCAACCCGGCCAATGCCACAGCCGGTACGATCCGCAAGGATTTCGCCGAGTCGATCGAGGCCAACTCGGTGCATGGCTCCGATTCGCCGGAGACCGCGGCGCAGGAAATCGCGTTCTTCTTTGCCGGAGTTGAGCTCGTCGGTTAACTCGCTGGAATCCAATAATATAAATTTCATAAATAAATTATCTAAGGAACTAAGCGAAATTTAGGGCGCGGCGGCCCGCATTTTGGTTGAGTGCATCGCTATGTCGAGGCGTGCTCCGACTTCCCCATGATCGTCGATTGGGTCTACACCCACCCAACCTGGCTGTGGGGCAGCATCCTGCTCGTGGGGCTGACCGGGGCCGCGTGCCTCGGGCTTATCATCTTTCATCGGCTCGTTCATGTCGCGGTGCGGCGCGCCCATAACGATCTAGCCGGGTTCACCTTCGCGACAATCAGCGTCGTCTACGCGGTACTGCTTGCCTTTATCGCGGTCGCGACCTGGGAGGCGTTCTCCAACGCTGAACGGGTGGTCGACGAAGAGGCGGGCTTTATCGGCAATCTCTATCGCGATAGCGCGGGGCTACCGCAACCGCTCGGCGGCTCGATCCGCGCCTTGCTCAAGCAATACACCGACGTGGTCATTCATCAGGAATGGGCCCGTCAGCAACAGGGCGATATCGCGAGCGCCGGTTGGGCGGAGCTCAGCAAACTGCATCGCGAACTGATCACCTTTCAGCCCGCGAATGCGGGGCAGCAGGTCGTCGAAGCGGAGTTTCTGCACACACTTAACGAGCTCTACAAGGCGCGCGAGACCCGGCTGACCGCGGCGGCCGGCCATATCCCGGCCGTCATCTGGTGGATCATCTTCTTGAGCGGCGCGCTGACGACCGGCTTCACCTATCTCTTTGGTTTCACGAGTTTCCGCATGCACCTCGCCATGACCGCCTCCGTCGCAGCATCGCTGGCGCTCGTGGTGGTGTTGATCGTCGCGCTCGATTGGCCGTTTCGCGGCGATTTGAGCGTCGGCCCCGACGCCTTCGTCGAGGTTCAGCAGGGCTGGGACGTCAACGATCAGATCAGCGAAGCGCGCTAAAGCAGAAAAATCGCCATCCCGATGAGGAGCAGGATCACGAATGTCGTCATGATCCGCATGAAGCGGCAGAAGCCGAGCCAGATCTGCTGGTGTCGCGCGGTTTCGGCATCCATCGTGGTGAGCATCGTCATCCCCAAAGCGTTACGCGTGCTCCTGCCTGTATAGCCTAACGGCGGCTTGAGGCAAGGTTCTCGGTGGGGTTCAGCGCGACCGTCCCGGGCGCCGCGCCGCCGAGCACGATGACGCGATTGCCGTCGATGCGCAGCCTGCCTTCGGCGAAGAGCCGCACCGCGAGCGGATAGAGCCGGTGCTCGGCCGCGAGGATACGCGCGGCGAGACGGTATTCATCGTCGCCGTCTTCCACCGGCACCGCTGCCTGCGCGATGATCGGCCCAGTATCGACCGCGGCCCGCACGAAATGCACGGTGCAGCCTGAGAACTTGACCCCGGACGCCAGGGCCTGGCGCTGCGGGTGCAAGCCGGGAAATGCCGGCAGGAGCGAGGGGTGGATGTTGATCATGCGATCGGCCCAGGCCTCGACAAACCCAGTGTCGAGGATGCGCATAAAGCCGGCGAGCGCGACAAGCTCCACTCCTGCCTCGCGCAGCTGCCGGTCGGCGGCGGCGGCAAATGCGACGCGGTCGGGATCGGCGATGACGTGACGCGGGATGCCCGCCACTTCGGCGCGCGAAAGCCCCGCGGCATCGGCCCGGTTGCTGATCACGACGGCGATTTCGGCCGGATAGTCCGGGCTCGCCGCGGCATCGATCAGCGCTTGCAGATTGGAGCCGCGCCCCGAGATCAAGACGCCGACCCTCAGCCGGGGCATATCGGCTCCCTCACGCTGTCGAGCGGGCTGTCGATGGCGTCCTCGGCAAATCTGCGCTATGACCGACATGTCGCGGTCGGGGAGCCGCGAGGATACGAGAACAGGGGCAAATTGCCCAAGGAATGTTGGCGTCCGGGAGCCTGTTTATGATCGCGACGCAGCCACGACGGCGAGGGTGGCTCGCCATCGCGCTGTCGCTGCTGCTTGTCGGGGCGACGGACGCCGCGGCGGCGCAGACCACGCCGCCTTCCGGCGCCGCGCCGGCATCGCAAGACCCGTACACCGCGACGGTGACGGTTGACGCCACCTCCGACAGCGTTGCCAAGGCGCGCGATATGGCGCGGCTCGACGGCGCGCGGCGCGCGCTCGCGATGGTCGTGCAGAACCTGGCGGGCGGCGCGGATAAGGCCAAACCCCTCAAGGTCAGCGACAACGACATCACGGACATGGTCGCGAGCTTCGAGGTCGCCAACGAGAAGATGACGGCGGTGCGCTACACCGCCGACTACACCTACCACTTCAAGCCGGCCGACGTGGCGAAGGCGATGCAGACCGCCGGGGTCGCGATCAACAACGGCAACACATCCGTCGCCTCGGGCGGCAAGCCCATTGTCATTCTGCCGGTGCTGCAGGACGGGACGACCGCGCTGTTATGGGATGACCCCAATCCGTGGCGCGATGCCTGGGAGCGGCGCACGCCCAGCACGAGCGGCGTCGCACTGGTCGTTCCGCTCGGCGATGTCAGCGATCTCGCGGCGATCGACGCCGATAAGGCGCGCATGGGCGATGCAACAGCGCTCGCGGCGATCGCCAAGAAGGAAGGCACAGACGACGTGCTGGTTCTGGTCGCGGTGAAGCGCAGTGGCGACAAGCCGGGGATCGACGTGACGGTCCGGCGATACCATCTGGGCCAGTTCGTCGACGTGCATTTCGACAGCGTTGACGCCAAACAGGGCGAAGCGGATGCCGATCTGTTGAAACGCGCCGCCGACACCGTCGCCACCGACATCGACACCGGCTGGAAGAATGCAAAGAGCGATCTCAATGGCCCGCTCGCCACGATAACTGTCGTGGCGCCGATCACCGGGCTCGACGATTGGATACAGCTGCGCGACTTGCTTTCAGCGGCGCCCGCGGTGCGCAAGATCGACGTTAAATCCCTGTCGCGCCAGGAAGCGACGCTCGATATCCAGTATGTCGGTACCCCGGATCAGCTGAAGACCAATTTGGCCTCGATGAAGCTCGACCTGCAGGGTGGCGATCCGGTCTGGCGACTCGCCCGTTCCGGCGCCGACGCGCCCAAAACGCCATGACCCGGCTGGGCCTCAACATCCCCAATCTGATTACGCTGACCCGGCTGATGTCGGTGCCGGTGATGATCTGGCTGATTGTCAGCGAGCGGTTCGGCACGGCGTTCTGCGTCTTTGCCGGCGCCGGGGTCAGCGACGCGTTGGACGGATTCATCGCCAAGCGGTTCGACAGCCGCACCAAGCTCGGCGCGCTACTCGACCCCGCCGCGGACAAGGCGCTGCTGTCGAGCGTCTATGTGGCGCTCGGGCTCGCCAAGATGCTGCCGAACTGGCTGGTGATCCTCGTGGTGTTCCGCGACGTGACCATTATCGGCGGGTTCATCCTGCTGCAGACCCTCGCGGCGCCACGCAATTTCGACCCGCTCTACATCAGTAAGATCAACACGCTGGTGCAGATCGCGCTGGTCGGCTACGTGCTCGGGCGGCTGGGCGTCGGTCTGCCCGACGGGTTGCTGACCAATATCCTCGTCTGGTTGACCGCGCTGACGACGATGCTGTCGGGGATGTCGTATCTGGTGCGCTGGGCGCGCATCCTTGCCGGTTCGGAGCAGGTCTCGTGAGCGCGCCGGCCTATCGCCTGCTGTTCTGGATCGGCGTCATCGCCGCCGCGATTTTCGCGCTGGGGCTGCTGCAAAGCATTTTGCTGCCGTTTATCGCCGGCCTTGTCATCGCTTTTATCCTGGCGCCGGCGGTCGCGCGGCTGCAACGGTGGGGCGTCGGACGCAGCCTGGCGAGCCTCTCGGTGCTGGTCATGTTTCTCTTTGGCGTCGCGCTGGTCTTTGTGCTGCTGGTGCCGCTGATCCAGAACCAAGTCGTCACGCTGATCGGCAAGTTGCCGGCACTCGTCACCTTCTTGCAGGCTCAGCTCGACAAGATCATGAACCTGGCGCAGCAGCAGATATCCGCCGACCAGATGGACAAGCTAAGGGACATGGTGGGCGCGAAGCTCGGCGAGGCGCTGTCGTGGGTCGCTTCGCTGTTCCAGAGCCTCATCACCAGCAGCATCGCCATTCTCAACATCGTGTCGCTGGTGATCGTGACGCCGATCGTCACATTTCTCGTGCTGCGCGACTGGGAAAAGATGGTGGCGCTGGTCGACGATTACCTGCCGCGCCAGTCGCTCGCGACGGTACGCGAGCAGGCGCGGATCGTCAGCGACATGCTGGTCGGCTTTGTACACGGGCAGGCGTTGGTCTGCCTGGTCCTGGCGATCTATTACGGTTCGACGCTGTCATTCGCGGGCCTCGATTCCGGGCTGGCGCTCGGCCTGCTGATCGGGGTGCTGGCGATCATTCCGATCCTTGGCGGCGCACTCGGCTTCGTGCTGGCGTTGGGGCTGGCGGCGTCGCAATACGGCACCTGGCGCGAGATCATCACGGTCTGCATTATTTTCGGTGTTGGCCAGACCGTCGAAGGCAATTTCCTGACGCCGAAACTGGTCGGGGACCGCATCCACCTGCATCCGATCTGGGTCATGTTCGCGCTGTTTGCCGGAGTCACGCTGCTCGGGTTTGCCGGGCTGATCATCGCGGTACCCGCGGCGGCGGTGATCGGGGTCCTGGTCCGTTTCGCGTTGGGTCGCTATCGCCGCAGTGCGGTTTACGATCCGCGCCAGCCGCAAACGGTACGCGGGCTAACCCCGTATAAATGACCCTCAGCGAATGACGCCAGGCAGCCAGGGCGCCTTTGATCTGCCGATAGAGACGCGGTTCGGGCGCGCCGATTTTCTCGTGTCGGACAGCAATCGCGCAGCGTTTGAGCTGATCGAGCGCTGGCCCGACTGGCCGACGCGGGCGCTGGTGCTCTACGGCCCGCCGGGGAGCGGCAAGAGCCATCTCGCGCATCTTTGGTGCGAGCGCAGCGGCGGGACGCTGATTGCCGGCGATGCTGCGGCACTTGGCGAGCCGGCGGCGTTGCCGCTCGCCGTCGCGGTCGATGATGCCAAGCGCGCGGTCGAACGCGGGCTACTGCATCTCTATAATCTATGCCTGGAGCGAAGTGGCCATCTGCTGCTGATTTTGCCGGCGGCGCCCGCGGCGCTGCCGATCGGGCTTGCCGATCTGGCCTCGCGGCTGCGCTCGCTGCCGGTCGTCGGGATCGCGCCGCCCGACGATGCGCTACTGACCGCGGTGCTTTTGAAGCAGTTCGGTGACCGCGGAATCGGGATCCCGCCGCAGGTCGTCGCGTATCTGGTGGCGCGCATGGAACGGTCATTCGCCGTGGCCGCCACGCTGGCGGCGCGGCTCGATCGACTGTCGCTCGAAAGCGGCCGGCCGATCACGGTCAAGATGGCGCGCGAGATGCTGGCGGAGGCCGGCTAGTCGTTGCCGCCGAGTGACTTCACCGTGACGTAATCGACGAGGCGGTGACGGGTGCTGCCGACGGCCGCCCAAGGAGTCCCGATCACAAAGCGGCAGCGCACGCCCGTCGGGAACTTGCCATTGGCGAGCGTGCTGAAGCCGGCCGAGCCGGGGGCTGCGAGCCCAACAGCCAGCTCGTGCAGACCGGGGTTGTGACCGATGACCATTACCACGTCGCTGGTTTCGTCGAGCTCGTGCAGGCGCTGCATCAGCGTTGCCTCGGTCGCGAGGTAGAGATCGTCCTCGTAGAGGATTTTCGGACCCGGGCTGAACCCGGCGAGCACCAGCTCGGCGGTTTCACGCGTCCGCAGCGCGGACGAGCACAGCACGAGGTCGAGATGGTTGATCGCCCGCGGCAGGCTATCGCCAATCAGCCGCGCGCCCTCCCGTCCGCGCTTGTTGAGTGGCCGCGCGTGATCGTCCGCGTCGTCGTCCCAACTCGATTTTGCATGCCGCAGCAAGTGCAGCTGATGCATCGGCGTTCCTCCGGTCGCGCCGGCTCGATTGTCGCTTTAGAACATGTCCGGCGTGATGACGTTCTGCGGATTATTCGTCAACAATGCGGCACGCATCGTCTCCGCCGATTTGCGCCGTGTGTCCATCCAGGAATGTGGCGTCAGCCACGCCGAGTGCGGCGTGATGACGACCCGGCCCTCCAGCCATTCTTCCTTGGCGCGGTAGGCGCGCAGCAGTTCGGGGATCGGCTCGACCGGTGGCTCGACCGGCAGCACGTCGAGCCCGGCGCCGGCGATATGGCCGCTTTTCAAGAGCTTGTGTAGCGCGTCGAGATCGACAATCGGCCCGCGTGCATCGTTGACCACCACGGCGCCCTTGGGCAGCAGCGACAATTGGTCGTAGCCGAGCATGCCCTTGGTCTCGCTGGTCAGCGGGCAATGCACCGACAGCGTATTGGTCTGCCGCATCAGGTCTTCGAGCGTCGCGGCGCGCTCGATGCCGAGGCCCAGCTCGTGGCCGTTCGGGTGCCTGGGATCGTAGAAGACCACTCGGAAGTTAAAAGCCTTCGCCCTGAGTGCGACCGCGGTGCCGATGCGCCCCAGTCCGCAAATGCCAAAGGTCTGCGTGCCGAGCCGTTCGATCAGCGGGTTCTGGAAGGAGCGCCACGGCTCGGGCGGTGAATGCCGCTGGTATTCGTGGTGGAGGATGATCCCGCGGCGCAGGCATAGTGCGAGAGCGATCGCATGGTCTGCGACCTCGGTCGTGCCGTAATCCGGGACATTGCAGACGAGCACGTTGCGGGCCGCCGCCGCCGGGCGGTCGAGCTTGTCGTAGCCGACCCCCATGCGGACGATGCAGCGCAGCTTCGGAAAGCGCGCGAGATCGGCGCCAGTGACCGCAAAGCCCATGATCATCAGCCCGTCGGCCTCGGCGCAATCGGCGTCGCTGATCTCGCTGAGCGAGGACGCGGCGTCGCGCTTGACGAGCTTTACGTCGGTGCTAAGCACGCCCTGTTCCATCGCGTCGGGCTCTTGGCGGGCTTCGGGAAAGAGAACGGTGACGGCCATGGGCGTTTCCTCTTCGGTTTTAGTCGCGCACGACCCTGACGGGTTGGCGGCGCGCGGCGGATTGGACAATGGCTTCGAACACCGCAACGGCGTGGAGCACCTGCTCGGGCGGGATCGGGTAGGGCGGGCCGCCGGAGATTGCATCGGCGAATGCTTCCATCTCGGCGAGCAGCGTGTTGTTGCCGGGATACTCGGTGATCTGCGGCGGCACCGCGACCTGGCGGCCGGTCGGGCGCTCAGACGGGATCGGCGTGAAATGGAAATCGAGGTTGGGGGTGCGCAATTCAGCGCAGCCCTTGCTGCCGAACACCGCGAGCCGATAGCTGACCGTCGTCACCAGCGAGCAAACCATGCTCGCCGACATGCCGCTCTTCATCGCGAACTGGACGGATGTCGTATCCTCGGCGTCGTAACCGACGGCGCGCCGCAGGCTCGACGCATAGACCTCGTCGACCTCGCCGAAAAGATGGATCATCGCGTCGACATTGTGCACGCCAAGCGCGGTCATCGCGCCGCCCGGCGCCTCCGCCTGCGTCGCGCGCCATGAGCCTTCCACCATCCACAGCCCGGCGGGCGTGTTTTGCTCGCTATAGCAATGCGCGATTGTGCCGAGCGCGCCGCTGTCGATGCGCGCCTTGAGCTCCCTCATCCCTGGATGGAAGCGCCGAGGATAGGCGACGCCAAGCACCACGCCGGCGCGCGCCACCGCGTCGAGAGCTGCTGCGGCGCTCTTCCGGTCGAGGGTGAACGGCTTCTCCATAAAGATGTGTTTGCCCGCGGCCGCGGCGCGTTGCACATGAGCGTTGTGCTCGCTGTGCGGTGTCGCGAAATAGACCGCGTCGATCTCCGGATCGGCGAGAAGCCGGTCGAGGCTGTCGGCGAGCGCGATGCCCTTCTCGGCGCAGAATTCCTCGACCTTGGCGCGGGTCCGGGTATGTCCGGCGGTGAAGCGGATTTTGTCGCTCTTGCCCTGCACCGCGCTGACCAGAGTCCGCCCCCAATGCCCGATGCCCACCACCCCCGCACGGATCATGCTTCGTCGTCCCCACTCGATGCCGCACCTGTTCTACACCGTGGCAATTGCCGCGGTCATCAAGTCCCCACGCATGACAGTTCCGTAACCGGTCTGTAAGATCGGGCCGCTAGGCTAACCTGCCCGGTCGATGCGCCGGCGGAAGGACCCAGGTGAGCGAAAGCGCTCAGATCGTCGAAATGCGGCCGACCGAGTTCGAGTCGCCGACGCGTTTCTTCAACCGCGAGCTGTCATGGCTCGCGTTCAACGAGCGTGTCCTCGCCGAGACGGAAAACGAGCGTCACCCACTGCTGGAGCGGCTGCGCTTCCTGTCGATCTCGGCGAGCAACCTCGACGAGTTCTACATGGTTCGCATCGCTGGCCTGAAGGGGCAGCAGCAGGCCGGGATCGTCACCATGAGCCAGGATGGAATGACGCCGGGCCAGCAGCTCGACGCGATCTACCAGCGCTCGCACAAGCTGCTGCAGGACCAGCAGATCGCCTGGAATTCAATGCGGCTGCAGCTCGGCGCGGCGGGGATCGGCATCGTCGAGCCGACCGATCTCGAGCCGGGTGACCGGACCTGGCTCGAACGGCGTTTCGAGGCCGATATCTTTCCGGTACTGACGCCGCTCGCGCTCGACCCGGCACATCCGTTTCCGTTTGTCGCCAATCGCGGGTTCGGGCTGGCGCTGCTGCTGGAGCGGATGAACGACGCCCAGCGACTGCAGGCGCTGATCCTCGTTCCCAGCTCGGTCGAACGTTTCATCCGGCTGCCGGGCGACCGCATCCGCTATCTGCCAGTCGAGCAGATGATCGGGCTGTTTCTCGATCATTTGTTTCCAGGCTTCGCGGTGCACGCCCAGGGCATGTTCCGCGTGCTGCGAGACAGCGAAGTCGAGATCGAGGAAGAAGCCGAAGATCTCGTTCAAGTGTTCGAGATCGCGCTGAAGCAGCGACGCCGCGGCCATGTAATCCATTTGGCGCTCGATGCGCGGATGCCCGCCGAGCTGCGCGAGTTCCTCGTCGAGAAGCTCGACGCGGCGGCGACCGATGTGTTCGCGACCGCCGGCATCCTCGGGCTCGACGCGACATCGGAGCTGATCACGCACGACCGGCCCGAGCTTCTCTTCACGCCCTACAACGCACGCTTCCCCGAGCGCATCCGCGATTTCGGCGGCGACTGCTTCGCGGCGATCCGCCAGAAGGACATCGTCGTCCACCACCCCTATGAGAGCTTCGACGTCGTCGTGCAGTTCCTGCGGCAGGCGGCGCACGACCCTGCGGTCGTGGCGATCAAGCAGACGCTATACCGCACCAGCAACGACAGCCCGATCGTGCGCGCGCTCGCCGAGGCAGCCGAGGCCGGCAAATCCGTCACCGCGATGATCGAGTTGAAGGCGCGGTTTGACGAGGAAGCAAACATCCGTTGGGCACGGGACCTTGAACGCGCCGGCGTCCAGGTCGTCTACGGCTTTCTGCAGCTCAAGACGCACGCCAAGGTCTCGCTCGTGGTGCGGCGCGAAGGCGGCGAGCTGCGCTCCTACGTCCATTTTGGGACCGGCAATTACCACCCCTACACGGCGCGGGTTTACACCGATCTGTCGTTCTTCACCTGCGATGCGGCGCTGTGCCATGACGCGGCGCGGCTGTTCAATTTCATGACCGGCTACGCGACGCCGGCGAAGCTCGAAAAGATCGCGGTCGCGCCGGTCAACCTGCGCGAGCGAATCGACGCACTGATCGAAGCCGAAATCGACAACGCTCGGGCCGGCAAGCCCGCGCAAATCTGGGCGAAAATGAACCAGCTCGTCGATCCGGCGATCATCGATCATCTCTATCGTGCGTCACAGGCGGGCGTATCGATCGATTTGGTGGTGCGCGGGATTTGTTGCCTGCGCCCGGGCGTTCCCGGTATGTCGGACAATATCAGGGTCAAGAGCATCGTGGGCCGGTTTCTCGAACATGGCCGTATCCTGGCCTTTGGTAACGGCAACCGGCTGCCGTCGGACCAGGCGCTGGTGTTCATCAGCTCGGCCGATTGGATGCCGCGCAACCTCAACGGCCGGGTCGAGGCGCTGGTACCGATCGAGAATGTGACGGTGCATCGCCAGGTGCTCGACGAGATCATGGTGTCGAACCTGCGCGATACGCTGCAGAGTTCGACGCTTGCGGGTGACGGCACGTATACGCGCGCGCCACTCGACGAGGAGTTTTCCGCGCACACCTATTTCATGACGAACCCCAGCCTCTCGGGGCGGGGCAGGGCGTTGCGGCGACGCCAGCCGCGACTTGTTGCACGATGAGCCTGGGCTCGATGAGCTTGGCGCGATTAGGTGATTGCCGCGCTCATGCCGGATCATAACGCGACGCTATCCTCCGACCGGATCGCCGTCATCGATATCGGGTCGAATTCTCTGCGCTTGGTCGTGTTCGAGCGGCTCGGCGCGACGCTGCTGCCGCTGCTCAACGAAAAGGTCATGTGCGGGCTCGGCCGCGGCATTGCCCGGACCGGGCGGCTGAACCGTGAGGGTGTCGAACTCGCTCGCGACAATATCCAACGGTTTGTCGCCTTGGCTCGCGCGCTCGATGCCGGCCACCTGATGGGTATCGCCACCGCGGCGGTGCGTGAGGCGAGCGACGGCGAAGAATTCGCCGCCGAGATCGAGCGCAGCTGCGGACTGCCGGTGCGCATCGTCGATGGATCGGAAGAAGCGCAGCTGTCGGCGGCGGGTGTACTGGCCGGCATTCCCGGCGCGGACGGCGTGGTCGGCGATCTGGGCGGCGGTTCGGTCGAGTTGGTCCGCATCGCCAGCGATGCCGGGGTCAATGGCCAGCCGGCGATCGGCGAAGGTATCTCCCTGCCGCTCGGACCATTGCGCCTCGCCGAGTATCTCGACAGCCCGCGGGCTCTCGTGGAGGTCGTCAGGCGTCATGTCGGTGACGCCAACCTGTTGCGCTCCGCCCGCGGCAAGCCGCTTTATCTCGTGGGCGGCGCCTGGCGGGCGATCGCGCGGCTGCATATGGAGCAGGCGCGCTATCCGCTGCACATCATCCATCAATACACGGTGCACCGCCGCTCGGCGGAGGCGTTTCTCGAAATCCTCGCGGGGATGTCGCGGCGCTCGCTGGAGCGCATCACCACGATCAACCGCAAGCGTCTCGAACTCGTGCCGCTGGCCGCGCTGATCCTCAACGAGCTACTCGCCGTCGGCGGTGCAGAACGGATCATCTTTTCCGCCTATGGCTTGCGCGAGGGTTACGCCTACAGCCTGGTGCCGGCGGAACTCGATACCGACCCGCTGATCGCCGCCTGCCGAGGAGTCGCGATTACCCAGAGCCCCGGCCGCAGCGATGGCGAATTGCTGGAGCGGTGGACCGCGCCGGTGTTTGGCGAGCTGTCGCCATCCTCGCGCCGCCTGCATCGTGCGGCATGCTGGCTGAGCGACATCGCCTGGACCGAACATCCCGATTATCGCGCGGAGCAGGCGTTCACGCGCAGCCTGCGCATGCCGATCGGCGCCATCAGCCACGCGGAGCGGGTCTTTATTGCGTCGGCGCTGCATGCCCGCTACGGCGGCGCGCCGGACGATCCGATCAAGGCACAGACCCGGGTGCTGCTCGACGACCGCGAGGCGGCCGACGCGCGCAACCTGGGGCTCGCGCTGCGGCTCGCCTACACGCTGTCGGGCGGTGCGCTCAATCTCTTGCGAGACGTGCGGCTGTCGCGCGACGACGGAACATTGCTGCTCGAATTTCCCGCCCAGGGCAGGCTGTACCAAGGCGAAGCCGTCGAGCGGCGGCTCGGTGCGCTGGCCCGGGCGCTCGGCCTCAGCCCGCAGACGGCACGCCGTCGCGCGCGAAAGCCGGCGCTCGCCTAGGGGTTAGCGCATCGGCGGCGGCGCCTGGTCGCGCTTCAACTCCTGCCGCAGCACGGCGAGCAGCGCGGTCGGCTGGCCGCCATTGTGGATGGCAAGGAAACGTACCCGGTGCGTTAGGGGTTCCTGCCCGCCTCGCTCCTGGCCTCGGGCAGCGGCACCAACTCGATGCGGTTACGCCCGACGGTCAGTGCCAGCGCGCCGTGCTTCAGGGCGAGCGCATCGGCGCCAAAAACCTCGCGACGCCAGCCGCTGAGCGCCGGCACCTCGGCGTCGTCGTCGGCGGCGATGGCTTCGAGGTCGTCGGATGACGCGACGAGCTTCTGCGCCACCTCGAAATCCTCGCAACGCTGCTTCAGCAGCACCCGCAGCAACTCCGTCAACGGGCCGAGCCCCGGCGGATTCTGCGCCTTTTGCGGCACCGCCGCGGGCGGGTCCGTATCGCCGAGCCCTTGTTTAACGGCGTCGAGAATTTCCTGCCCCAGCCGGCCCTCAGCGACGCCTTTGGGCAGGCTGCGTGTCCGCGCCAGAGATTCGATCCGTTGCGGAGCGTGGCTGGCGATCTCGATCAGCGCTTCGTCGCGCAGGATGCGTCCGCGCGGCAGGTCGCGCTGCTGCGCCATCGTTTCGCGCCAGGCGGCGAGGGCGCGCAGCACTCCGAGAAAACGCGAATCGGCGCGGCCGCGCAGCCGGAAGCGATGCCACGCCTCGGCCGGTTCGGTGCGGTAGAGGGTTGCGTCGGTGAGTGCCGCCATCTCCTCGGCAAACCAGCTTGCGCGGCCATTCTTGGCGAGGTGCTGCTGCAAGCGTTCGTAAACTGTGCGGAGATGAACGACGTCGCCCAGCGCATAGCTAACCTGGCGTTCGGTAAGCGGCCGGTGCGCCCAGTCGGTAAAGCGCGATGCTTTGTCGAGTGTGGCGCCCGCCAGCTTGCGGACCAGCGTCTCGTAGCTCACTGAATCGCCAAAGCCGCAGACCATCGCCGCGATCTGGGTATCGAATAGCGGCTCCGGCACAGCGCCCGACAGATGGAAAAAGATTTCGAGATCCTGGCGTGCCGCGTGGAACACCTTGAGCATCGCCGTGTCGTTCATCAGCGCGAGAAGCGGTTGGAGATCGAGACCGGGCGCGAGCGTATCGATCGCCACGGCTTCTTCCGGTCCCGCCACCTGCACCAGGCACAAAATCGGCCAATAGGTGCGCTCACGCATGAACTCGGTGTCGACGGTTATGAACTCCGCGCCCTTCTGGCGCTCGCAGAACTGAGCGAGCGTGGCGCTGTCGGTAATCAGGCTCATTACGGGCGTACTATAGAAACGCAAGCTAAGCGGGCAACAGGCTTTCGGCCTCCTGCCACAAACGGGCGACGAGCTCGGCGGCCGGCTCGGCGCGAGCGAGGTGGGCGGACTGCCCGGCCCACGCCTGGATGCGGTGGACATCGCCAGCGCGTCCGCCGGCCTCGCGCATCACCGTCGTCAGGCCGCGTTGGACCGGATATGGCGCGGGCGGCGGCGCATCAGGATGGGCAAGGGCGCGGACATAGTCGGTCGCGACCGCGCGGCCGAGCCGCCCGGAGAAGCCGCGCGTCGGCATCGTCGCCTCGGGTTCGAGCTCGACGAGCGCCTCGGCCCAGGCCGGATTGGTCTTAGCCTCGGGGCAGCGCAGCAAGCCGGTGCCGATCTGCACCGCGCTGGCCCCGAGCACCAACGCGGCGGCGATACCGCGCGAATCGGCGATGCCGCCGGTGGCGATGATGGGCACCGAGAGATTGTCCGCCAGGCGCGGCACAAGCGCGAAAGTGCCGACCAGCTGATGCTCCGCGTTGTCGCCGTCAAAGGCACCGCGATGTCCGCCGGCTTCCGCGCCCTGGGCGACGATCGCCTCGGCGCCGGCGGCTTCGGCGGCGCGCGCCTCGGCGAGCGTCGTCGCGCAGGCAAACCACGCGATGCCGGCGTCCTTGCACGCGGCGACGAATTTGTCCGGGTACAGCCCCATGATCGATGAAATGACGCGCGGCCGCGCCGCGAGCAGCGCGTCGCATTGCCCGTCGAAATCCTGCAGCGGCGCGTCGCCGGCATCTTCCGGCACTCGCGGACCCCACTGACCGAGAAACTCACGCATCCGCGCCTCGTGCGCCGCGTCACGCCGTGGCGGCGGGTCCGGGATCCACAGATTGATCTGAAAGCCGCCGTTGCTGCCGTCGCGGAATTCGCGCGCCCAGCCGGCGATCGCCTCGGGCGACGAGGTCAGCGCGCCAAAGCTGCCCATGCCGCCGGCATTGGCGACCGCGACCGCCAGGCTCGCCGGGCAGGCGCCTGCCATCGGCGCCATGACGATCGGCACGCGCAGCCCATAGAGCTGGCAAAACTGCGCCGCGCGGGCGCGCGGCGAGGCGGGGATGTCAGGCATTGCCAACTCCGTTGGCGGCTTCTGCGCCTTGGTAAATAAGATTGCCAACCTTGCGATACAAATACCCCCGGCTATGCGGGAGGTCGGCTTGACAAGCGCGCGCGATCCGTGCGTCTTCGGCGCTTTCCATTGTCTGCAGTGTTTTCACGGCGATGCATGAATATCGCACCCATACTTGCGGCGCGCTGCGCCTTGGCAATGCCGGGCAGGGCGCACGTCTGTCGGGCTGGGTGCACAGGAAGCGCGACCACGGTCAGCTGCTGTTTGTCGACTTGCGCGACCATTACGGCATCACGCAATGCGTGATCGACGTCTCGTCGCAGCTGTTTGCCGCGGCGGACGCGCTGCGGCTCGAAAGCGTCATCACCGTGACCGGCAAGATCGTCGCGCGGTCCGATGACACGGTGAACCCGAATATTCCGACCGGCGAGGTCGAGCTGGTCATCGCCGAGCTTGTCGTGCAGTCGGCCGCGGAGCCGCTGCCGCTGCCGGTCAATGCCGATGCCGACTATCCGGAGGAAATGCGGCTTACCTATCGCTTCCTCGACCTCAGGCGCGAGCGGATACACGCCAATATCGTGCTGCGCTCGCAGGTCATCGCGTCGATCCGCCGGCGGATGATCGAGCAGGAGTTCATGGAATTTCAGACCCCGATCCTCACCGCCGATTCGCCTGAGGGCGCGCGACCCTATTACGTGCCGAGCCGGCTGCATCCCGGTCAGTTCTATGCATTGCCGCAGGCGCCGCAGCAGTTCAAGCAGCTGCTGATGGTCGCGGGCTTCGACCGCTATTTCCAGATCGCGCCGTGCTTTCGCGACGAGGCGAGCCGCGCCGACCGTGCGCCGGGCGAATTCTACCAACTCGATTTCGAGATGAGCTTTGTGACGCAGGAAGACGTCTTCGCGGCGATCGAGCCCGTGCTGCACGGCGTCTTCGAGGAGTTCGCCCATGGACGCCGGGTCAGCCCAGCACCATTCCGACGGATTCCGTACGCTGAAGCGTTGCTGTCCTACGCGAGCGACAAGCCCGATCTGCGCAACCCGATCGTCATCCACGACGCGACCGAGACGTTTCGCGGCTCAGGCTTCCGCATCTTCGCCGGAATGATCGATAGCGACCCCAATGTCCGGGTGCGAGCGATCCCGGCGCCAAGCGGCGGCAACCGCGCTTTTTGCGATCGGATGAATTCATGGGCGCAGGAGGAAGGGCAGCCGGGTCTCGGCTACATCTTTTTCCGCGACGGCGAGGGTGCCGGGCCGGTGGCGCGCAATCTCGGGTCCGAGCGCACCGAGGCGCTGCGCCAAGAACTTGGCCTAAAGGATGGCGACGCCGTGTTCTTTGTTGCTGGCGTGCCGAAGAATTTCCTGCCGTTCGCGAGCCTGGCGCGACTCCGGGTCGGCAACGAGCTGAACTTGTCGGCCAAGGAATGCTTCGAGTTCTGCTGGATCACCGACTTCCCGATGTACGAGCTCAACGAAGAGACCGGGAAGATCGACTTCAGCCACAACCCGTTCTCGATGCCGCAGGGCGGGCTCGAAGCACTTGAAGACCAAGACCCGCTGACGATCAACGCGTTCCAGTACGATATCGTCTGCAACGGCACCGAGCTGTCGTCGGGCGCGATCCGCAATCATCTGCCGGAGATCATGTACAAGGCCTTCGCGATCGCCGGCTACGCCAAGGAAGAGGTCGAGGCGCGTTTCTCGGGCGTGCTCAACGCGTTCAAATATGGCGCGCCGCCGCATGGCGGCTCGGCGCCTGGCATCGACCGCATCGTGATGCTGCTGGCGGACGAGCCGAATTTGCGCGAGGTCGTGGCCTTCCCGATGAACCAGCAGGCGCAGGACCTTTTGATGCAGGCCCCGGCGCCGATACCGGCTGAGCGGCTCAAGGAGTTACACATAAGATTGGATTTGCCGCCGGCGCGTGGCGAGCGTTCGTAGAGGGTTGGTGCGCCGCCGGCGACGGGGCGGTGGGTGAGGAGGATCGATAATCGATGAATGAGCGATGGCGTGGCGCCTGCGGCGCGGCAATGTTGGCGGCGACGTGGTTGTGGGGCGGCGCGGCCGTGGCGGTCGAGACGAGCTCGGTGCCGAGCGGCGTTCAGATCGCGGCCCATCGCGCGCTTTATTCGATGAGCCTCGCGCACGCGAAGACCGATTCCGGCGTCACCGGCGCGCAAGGCGAAATGGGCTATCAGTGGGGCGAAACTTGCGACGGCTGGACGGTCGAGCAGCGCTATCGGCTGACGATCAATTATTCCGAGTCGCAGGACGTGAAAATCGACTCGAATTTTGTGACCTGGGAGTCGAAAGACGGGCTGAGCTATCGCTTCAATCAGAAGGAAACCCGCAACGGTGCGGTCGATGAGGAAATCCGTGGCTCGGCTCAGCTCGACGGGCCCGGCAAGGGCGGCACGATAACCTTCGAAAAGCCGCATCCGCAGACGATGAAGCTACCGCCCGGCGCGCTGTTCCCGAGCGCGCACACGATCCTGCTGATCGAGAAGGCCAAGGCCGGCGAGGATTTCGTGGCGCGTCAGGTGTTCGACGGCGCGACTGTCGAGGGCGCCGTGCTGGTATCCGCGGTCATCGGCAAGAAGGTCGAGCCGAACGCGGCAGACCAGAAAGCCAACAGCGACGCCAAGGACGCCGCCGACGTCAAGCATGCGACCGATCCCAAGCCTAATCAGACCGCGAAGACCGGCGACGCGCCCGATCCGTCTCTCAACGATCCCGTGCTGCAACGGCCGGGCTGGCACATCCGGCTCGCCTTTTTCCCGTCGGACCCGAATTCCGAGACGCCGGATTACGAGCTCGGCATGTTGCTGCTCGATAACGGCATTTCGCGCGATATGACGATCGATTACGGCGACTACACGATCAACGCCAACCTCGTCAGGATCGAGCCGCTCGGCAAGCCGCATTGCTGAGCTAGGAAATCATCCGGCCCAGTTTCACGGCGTCGTTGCCGAGGCGGCTTCTGATGTCGTCGACCGCCTGTTCGAGGCGGCGTGGCTTGCCGTCCTCGCGGTCGAACAGCGTCGGCAGGTCGGCGTCATCGGCGCCGACCAGCGCGTCGGCGCCGACACCGATCAAGCGGAAACGCGTCACGCCGTCGGCCTCGACGGCAAGCAGATGACGGGCGGTGCGGAACAGCGTATCCGCGAGTTGCGACGGGTCGGCGAGCTTGCGCGAGCGGGTGCAGATGCGGAAATCGCTGGTCTTGAGTTTGAGAGTGACGGTGCCGGCGGCGAGCCCAGACGCCTTGAGCCGCGCCGAGACCTCCTCGCAAAGCGGCCATAACCTGCGGGCCAGCGTCTCCTCGTCGCTTTCGTCCTGCGCGAAGGTGGTTTCGGCCGAGATCGACTTGGTGCGCGACTCGGCTTCGACGTGCCGCGCGTCTTCGCCGCGCGCCAGTTGCGCCAGCCGCGCGCCCATCTTGCCGTAGCGCCGCGCCGACTCGCGCTCGTCGAGCGCGCGCAGCTGGCCGATGACCGCGATGCCGTCGGCCGCGAGGCGGCGCTGCATCGCGGCGCCGACGCCCCAGAGGAGGCCGACCGGCTTGTCGGCCAGAAACCCCGGCGCGTCGCCGCGCCCGATCACCGCGAAACCGCGCGGCTTGTCGAGGTCGGAGGCGATCTTGGCGAGAAACTTGTTGTAGCTGAGCCCGATCGACGCGGTGACGCCGAGATTCGCCTCGATCCGTCGCACCAGCGCTACCAAAGCTTGCGCTGGCGTCATGCCGTTGGCGGGTGCGGTGCCGGTGAGGTCGAGAAACGCTTCGTCGATCGACAGCGGCTCGACAAGCGGCGTGAGGCGCCGCATCTCGGTGCGCACAGCGCGGCCGACCTCACGGTATTTCGCCATGTCCGGGCGGATCACGACGGCGTGCGGGCAGGCGGCGAGCGCCTTGAACATCGGCATCGCCGAGCGCACGCCGTAAAGCCGCGCGACATAGCAGCAGGCCAGCACGACGCCGCGCTGTCGGCCGCCGACAATCACCGGCTGATCGGACAGCTCGGGCCGGTCGCGCTTCTCGACCGTCGCATAAAAGGCGTCGCAGTCGATATGCGCGATCGACAGCGTATCAAGCTCGGCATGCGTCACCAGCCGCGGCGAACCGCAGGCTGCGCAGCGTCCGGCATCGGCCGCGGCGTCGGTCAACGCGCCGCAATCGCGGCACAGCGCTTTCATCGCGCGCCCTCCGCGGCTTCTTCCGGCCGCCACAGCCAGGCGGCGCCGCGCACGCCGCTCGAATCGCCGTGCTTGGGCGGCAGTAGGTGGGTGTGCACGCTGTCAGAGAACACGAACCCGCCCCAGCGCCGCGGCACCTCGTCATAGAGGCTCGCGATCGCCGATAGCCCGCCGCCGAGCACGATCGCCTCGGGATCGAGGATGTTGATGACATGGGCGAGCGCGCGGGCCAGCCGCCCGGCATAGCGGTCGAGCGTCGCGCGGCAAGCGAGGTCGCCCGACGCGGCGCCGGCGACAATGCGCTCGCCGCTTGTCGCGTCGCCGCCGTGCGCGCGATGATCGCGGGCGAGGCCGGGACCGGACAGGAATGTCTCGATGCACCCGGCGCGGCCGCAATAGCAGTGCGGCCCCGGCAGCTCGTCGGGCTGCGGCCAGGGCAGGGGGTTATGTCCCCACTCGCCGGCAATGGCGTTGACGCCGAACACGATGCGGCCGCCGATGACTACCCCGCCACCCACGCCGGTGCCGAGGATGACCCCGAACACATTGCTACACCCGGCAGCCGCGCCATCGCTGGCTTCGCTGAGCGCGAAGCAATTGGCGTCGTTCGCGAGGCGCACGGGACGGCCGAGCGCGGCTTCGAGGTCGCGGCCGAGCGGCTGGCCGATCAGCCAGGTCGAGTTGGCGTTTTTTACCAGCCCGGTGCCGGCGGTGATCGTGCCGGCATAATCGCCCGCCGGGGTCGCGACGCGGCGGCGAGCGTGCGCCAAGCCGTCGCGATCGATGGCGGCGGCCTCGATCTTGGTGCCGCCGAGATCGACGCCAACGCGAAACCCTGCGCTCATGATGCCGCTCGCGGTCTCACTTTGTTCTTTTGTAAATGAGTCAGCGCTATCGTGCAAATGCCGCGTCGCTTTGAGGCTGTCGCGAGCGGCGAAAGAAACGGGGCGTCCTTACCTTTTCTTAAGCCACTGTCCCTAAAAATCATCATTGGATCGTGACGCAGGCCGCGAGTCGGTTGCGTCGGTTCCCCTGGTCGGCGCCATCTGTGGGGTCAAACACGACATGACGTTGGAACTTGTGAATGGGGACCACGGTCCCGGCAAGCAGTGCTCCAAGAAGGTGCTGATCGTTGAGGACAACGATCTCAACATGAAGCTTTTCAACGACCTGCTGGAAGCGCACGGCTACAACACGCTGCAGACGCGCGATGGCGTCGAGGCGTTGAAGCTGGCGCGTCAGCACCGCCCCGACCTGATTCTGATGGACATCCAGCTGCCCGAGATCTCCGGACTCGAAGTCACCAAGTGGCTCAAGGAGGACGATGATCTTCGCGCAATCCCGGTGATCGCGGTGACGGCGTTCGCGATGAAGGGCGACGAAGAGAAGATTCGCGGCGGTGGCTGCGAGGCCTATATCGCAAAACCGATCTCGGTCGCCAGCTTCCTCCGCACGGTCGAACGTTTCCTAGCGTGATTGCGTCGCTTCGGTTCCACCCCAAACCGGTAGCCCTGCCATGACGGCCCGCGTGCTTGTAGTTGATGACGTTGAACTCAACGTCAAGTTGCTCGAAGCCAAGCTTTCGAGCGAATATTTTCAGGTAATCCCGGCCTATAACGGGCCGACCGCGCTCGAGCTCGCCGAAGCCGAGCTGCCCGACATCATCCTTCTCGACGTGATGATGCCGCGCATGGACGGTTTTGAGGTGTGCCGCCGGCTGAAGGCCAATCCACGCACGACCGACATTCCGGTCGTCATGGTCACCGCGCTCAGCGACATCGCCGACCGGCTGCGCGGCCTCGAAGCTGGCGCCGACGATTTCCTGACAAAGCCAGTCAACGACATCGCGCTCTTCGCTCGCGTCCGCTCGCTGGTGCGGCTGAAGCGGATGATGGAAGAGCTTCGCCTGCGCGAAGAGATTTGCGGCCGGTTCAGCACCAATGAAGAGCACGGCGACGAGACCGAGACGATCAGGGGTGCGCACATCCTGCTCGTCGAGCAGCAGGGCTTTGGCGCATCGCGCATCGCCGAAACGCTGTCGCCACTCGCACAGAGCGTGCGCCAAGTCGGCAGCGGCGACGAAGCGAGTGCCGTGCTCGATGAATCGGTCGAGCTGATCATTCTGAGCCTGGCGATGCCCGACGGCGACCCGCTGCGGCTGGTGTCACAATGGCGCGCCGCCGAGCCGTTCCGCCAATTGCCTATCCTGTTGCTCGCCGATGAAGGCGAGTTGCCGAGGCTCGCCAAGGGTCTCGACCTTGGCGCCAATGATTATCTGATCCGTCCGGTCGATCGTAACGAGCTCTTGGCGCGGGTGCGCAGCCAGGTGCGGCGTAAGCGATTGCAGGACCGGCTGCGTGAAAACTACCACCGCAGCCTGTCGCTGGCGCTCACCGACGAGCTGACCGGCCTTTACAATCGCCGCTATGTCGTGGCGCATCTCGAGGAGCTCGTCGCGCGGGTCAACAACGACAACGCTAGCGACACTGCGCTGATGATGTTCGACGTCGACCACTTTAAGCAGGTCAACGACAAGTTCGGCCATCCGGGCGGTGATGACGCGCTGCGACAGTTGGCCGATCGCGCCTTGCGCGGCGTGCGCAGCATCGATCTGGTCGCGCGTCTCGGCGGCGAGGAATTTGTCGTCGTGATGCCCGAAACCAATCTCAGCGCCGCGGTAACTGTATCCGAGCGCCTGCGCCGATCGGTAGCTGGCGAGCCGTTCTTGATTCACGCCACCGGCGATCGCCTGCCGATCACGATCAGCATCGGCGTTGCCGTCGCGCAAGCGGGCGATACGGTCGACACACTACTGCAACGCGCCGACGATGCGCTCTATCAGGCAAAGAACGGCGGCAGGAACAAGGTCGTGGCGCAGGACGGCGTCATGCAGCCGCCGCTCGCCGTCGCCTCTTAACCTGAAAATGCCTTGATCCGAAAGGGCCGGCTCAAGCCGGCCCTTTTTATTTGATCTTGGCTTCCTTGAAGACGACGTGCTTGCGCGCGACAGGGTCGAACTTCTTCAGTTCGAGCTTCTCGGTCTTGGTGCGCGGGTTCTTCTTCGTCACGTAGAAGTACCCGGTGTCGGCGCTGCTGACGAGTTTGATCTGGACGGTGCTGGTCTTGGCCATTGACTAATCTCGCGAGGCTCAGGGCGTTCGTGGGGTCGAAGATAGTCCGCCGCTTCCTGCTGTCAAGGCGGCGTCGACAGTCGACCCGCCCGGCGGCAGCGCGGACACGCCGGCCGGGTGGATCGCACTCAGCGCGGCCGCATAGCGTGCGGGGTCGGAAAGCACCCGCTCGGCGACCTTGACGTCGATCGCCGGTGAGCCGTTCTCGGCCGGGCAGCTGTGACGCAGCGTTTCCCAGGCCGCGTCGTTGAGCCCAACGCGCGGCCGCGAGGCGTCGGCATCGACCGCGTCGACCGGGCGGCGCAGCACCGTGTCGATCGTGCTGTCGTTATCGCCGAGTCCGGAGGTGCACAGCGTCGGCACCACGCCATGCTGCTGAAGGAAATAGCCGGATGGGGTCACGAGCCGCGCCCAGGTCAGCGTCAGTTCGCCATCATTCGGCAGCCGCATCACCGTCTGGACCGTGCCCTTGCCATAGCTCGAGCTGCCGATGACGACGGCGCGGCCGACATCCTGCAGTGCCGCGGCGACAATCTCGGAGGCCGACGCGGAGCCGCCGTTGACGAGCACCGCCAGCGGGGTCGAGGGCGCGATGGCGCGGCCGGTGGCGGCGAAGTATTGGTGGCTCGCCGGGTGGCGGCCGGTGGTCGCGATGATCGGCCCCTTGCTGATAAAGAGGTCGGACAAGCTGACCGCCTGGTCGAGCAGCCCGCCGGGATCACCGCGCAGATCGAGCACGATGCCGGCAAGCTTTCCGCCCGCCTGCCGCTGCGCCTCGATGATCCCCTCGGTCACGTGCTGCGTGGTGCTCTGATTAAAGCTCGCGACGTGAAAGATCGCGATGTTGCCGTCGCGCGACGCGGTCACGGTCGGCATCACGACCAGCGCCCGCTCGATCTTGAAGTCACGCGTGCCCATGACGCTGGCGCGGGTGACCGTCAAGCCGACGATGCTGCCGATCGGGCCGCGTAGCGCGCGGATGATTTCCGTCGCCTGCTGCCCCGCAACCGGTGTGCCGTTGACGGCGACGAGCCTGTCGCCGACCTTGATGCCGGCGCGTTCGGCCGGGCTGTTCGCGCTGATCGCGGTGATACTCAAGTCGTTGTTGGCGGTTTCGAGCGTCACGCCGATACCGCCGAACCCGTCGCGCGCGGCCCTCTGATCACGCGCTTCCTCGGGCGGGGCATAACGCGAGAAGCGGTCGAGCGCGCCGGTCATGCCGTCGAACACGGCCTTGTCGATCGCATCCTCGGGAAGCGTGCGGATACGTTCCGACGCCTTTTTCGCTGCGGCGATAGCTCCGGCAATCGTTTCGCCGGCGACGGCGCCGCTGGTATCGGGCGGCATTTGGTAGTTACCGATGACGATCCCGTCATAGGTGAGCGTTAGCGCGCCGTGATCGAGCGAGGCGGCAAGCCGCGGGTCTAACTTCGCCAGATTCTTGGCGCCGACGATAACCAGGATCTGGCCCGAGATCGGCTCGATATAAAGGTCGGTGATCTGGTCGATGCCGCGGGCGAAGAGTTCGCCGGTGGTGGTGTCACCCGACGTCGTGCCGTGCGTGCCGCAGGCTGCCAGCAGCAGGCAAGCGAGCACGCAGCCGAGCCGGCGAGGGTGAGCGGGCCGCCGCGACCAAGACAATAAACGCGCGCTAATCGGCAATCCTAGTTTCCTCTGGCTCGCCAATCGCGGCGCGTAGACGGCATGGCCGGCCCGTTCGTGGCGGCGCCACACTAGTTTCTTGCCGCGCTGCGATCAACCGGGCCGGCGTTGCCGGGCTTTAACGCCGCCGCCGGACCTGCCGCGTTTGACGCTTGCGGTGCCGGGCGGGGGTGGAGCGTGGACGCTCGGCAATCGCTTCGTCCAGCCGAAAAAGTAGCCTCCCGCCGATTGGGTCGGCCTCGGCGAGACGGACCGAAAGCGCATCCCCGAGGCTAAAAATTCGCCGCGAATGCTGGCCAACCAGCCGCAGCCGGCGCTCGTCGAAGCGATAGAAATCGGGCGGCAGGTTGGCGATGGGCAAGAGGCCGTCGGCACCGGTATCGGGCAATGTCAGGAACAGACCAAAGCGCTGCACGCCGTTGACTCGTGCCGCGAAGCTCTCGCCGATGCGGCCGCCAAGTAGCCGGGCGCGGTAGCGCTCGAGCGCCGCGCGCTCGGCGGCGGTGGCGCGCCGCTCGGTCGCCGAGACATGCTTGCCGATGGCTTCGAGCGCGTCTTGCGGGCCGTTCTCGCCGAGCAGCGCACGGTGCACCAAAAGATCGGCGTAGCGGCGGATTGGTGAGGTGAAATGCGCGTAGCGCGGCAGCGCCAGCCCGAAATGACCGATATTGGCTGGGCTGTAAGTGGCTTGCGCTTGAGCGCGGAGCACCAGATCGTTGACCACAGCGGCCTCTGGACGGCCGGCGACCTTCGCCAGCACGCGGTTGAACAATTCCGGCCGGATCACCTGGCCTTTCGCCAGCCCCAGGCCTGGCACGTCGATATCGGCGAGCGCCTGACGCAGCATGTCGACCCGATCGGGATCGGGCGCATCGTGCACGCGATAGAGGCTCGGGCGATGGCGTGCCTCCAGTTCCTCGGCGGCGGCAACATTAGCGAGGATCATGAACTCCTCGATCAGTTTGTGACTGTCGAGCCGCCGGCGTGGCTCGACAGCGACCGGATTGGTTTGCACGTCGAGCACCACACGATACTCGACGAGGTCGAGCGCCAGCGCGCCGCGCGCGACACGTGCCCGATCGAGCGCGGCGAACGCGCCGTAGAGCGCATCGAGCCGCGCCTTGGGGATCGGCAGGTCAGGGCCGCCGTCGCGCGCACCCTGAATCTGCTCATATGTTAGTCGCGCGGCCGAGCGCATGATCGCCCGCTCGAACCGATGGCGCAGCTTACGGCCGTCGTGATCGATCCAGAGATGCGCCGCGAGACAGGCGCGATCCTCCTCCGGTTTCAACGAGCACAGGCCGTTCGACAGCGCCTCGGGCAGCATCGGTACGACGCGATCGGGGAAATAAACCGAGTTGCCGCGCTCGTGCGCCTCTCGGTCGAGGGCGCTGACAGGCGTCACGTAATGCGCGACATCGGCGATCGCGACGAGCAGATGCCAGCCGCGGGGGTTCAGCGGGTCGGGATCCGCTTCGGCCCATACCGCGTCGTCAAAGTCTCGGGCGTCGCTGCCATCGATCGTGACGAGCTCGAGCGGGCGCAAGTCGATGCGCCCCGCGGCGTCCACGGGCTTTGCCGCCGCCGCCTCGGCGAGCGCGGCAGCGGGGAAGACATGCGGGATGTCGAAATTGGCGATCGATATCAGGCTGATCGCGCCCGGCGTATCGGGCGAGCCTAGACGCTCGACGACCCTGACGCGCGGCGGGCCGTATCGCCGCGCTGGCAGTGGCTCGGCAGTCACCAGTTCGCCGTCGAGCGCGTCGGCGGTATCGCCGAGGGCAACGAGATATTCGGTGCGGTCGCGGCGATCGGCCGGAGCAACCCGACCGCCATCATGGCTGCGGCGAAAGATGCCGACGACGCGACTCGCCGGCTCCCGGCCTATGGCGTTGCGGGGCGGCTCGATGAGGCGCGTCTCGCTTTGCCGGGCGAGGTCTTCGCCCGTCCGGCGGCTTTGCGCGCCGGTTTCTTGCCTGGGCTTTTGGCGGCGCGACGTGCGCCATTGGCCGCAGCCGCGGCGGCCGGGCGGGGCTTGCGCGGAGTCTTGCCTTTGGCCTTTTGCTCGGCCAGCAGCGGCAGCGCCTCGGCCAGCGTGAAATTGTCGGGGTCGGCGGCCTTCGGCAGCGAGGCATACAGCCCGCCGTGACTGACATAAGGCCCATAGCGCCCGCGGTAGAGCCCGACGGTGCCCCCCTCGGGATGCGCGCCCAGTTCGCGCAACAACTGCGGCCCACGTCGGCCGCCACCTTTGTTCTGAGCCTCGGCCAGCACCGTCACCGCCCGGTTGAGGCCAATATTGAGCACATCGTCATCGGTGCCGAGCGAGGCGAACGTATTGCCGAGCTTGAGATAGCTGCCAAACCGGCCGATGCCGGCGGTGATGGTCTCGCCCGTGTCGGGATGGCGGCCGATCTCGCGCGGCAGCGACAATAGCTTGATAGCGATGTCTAGAGTGACGCCCGCCGGCTCCAGCCCCTTTGGCAGCGATACCCGCTTTGGCTTGTCGCCGTTATCGCCTGCGCCAAGCTGGATGTAGTGGCCGTATGGTCCCTTTTTCAGCGCGATCGGTAGACCGCTCGCTGGGTCGACGCCTAGCTCGGTATCGGGTGTTGCCGGCGCCTTGGCGTCTTCCTCGCTTTCGATCCCGAGCGCCCGGGTATAGCGGCAGTTCGGATAGTTTGAGCAGCCGATAAACGCGCCGAACCGGCCAAGCTTCAGCGACAGCTTACCCTGACCGCAGACCGAACAAAGCCGCACGTCACGCCCGGAGCCGTCATCGGGGAAGAAGTGCCGGCCGAGTCCCTCGTCGAGCGCCTTCAGCACATCGCCGATCTTGAGATCCTTGGTGCCGTTCACCGCGCCTGAGAAGTCGCGCCAGAATTTGCGCAGCACCTCTTTCCAGTCGATGCGCCCGCCGGAAATGTCGTCGAGCTGATTTTCCAGGTCGGCGGTGAAATTGTATTCGACATAGCGCTCGAAGAAGCTGGTGAGGAACGCCGTCACCAGCCGGCCGCGGTCTTCCGGCACAAAGCGCCGCTTGTCGAGTTTCACATAGTCGCGATCTTGAAGGACCTGCAGGATCGAGGCGTAGGTCGATGGCCTGCCAATGCCAAGCTCTTCGAGCTTCTTGACCAGGCTCGCTTCGCTGTAGCGCGGCGGCGGCTGCGTGAAGTGCTGGCTTGGGTTTACCGCGCCGCGCCCCAACTGCTCCTTGTCGCGCATTTGCGGCAGGCGGCGATTGTCCTCGTCCTCGGCCGCGTCGTCCTGGTCTTCCTGGTAGAGCCGTAGGAAGCCGTCGAACAGCGTGGTGGTGCCGGTGGCATGCAGACCGACGCGGTCGGAAGGGTCGGCGATGTCAATACCGACCTGATCGAGCAGTGCCGACTCCATCTGGCTGGCGACAGTGCGCTTCCAGATCAGCTCGTAAAGCCGCCGATGGTCGCTGTCGAGATGGCGCGCGACCTCGTCAGGCTTGCGCATCATGTCGGTGGGGCGGATCGCTTCGTGCGCTTCCTGCGCGTTTTTTGCCGGGCTGCGGTAGACGCGCGGGCTTTTCGGCAGATATCGATCGCCGAAGTCGCGGGTGATCAGATCGCGCGCGCCGGCGATCGCTTCGCCGGCGATGGCGACACCGTCGGTGCGCATATAGGTGATAAGCCCAACGGTGTCGCCGCCAAGATCGACGCCTTCGTAGAGCCGCTGCGCCAAGCGCATCGTGCGGCTCGCGCCAAAGCCCAGCTTGCGCGAGGCCTCTTGCTGCAGGGTGGAGGTGGTGAATGGCGGGAACGGGTTGCGCCGCGTCTGTCGGCGTTCGATCGATGTGACCGAGAAGGCTGGCGCGGCGAGGATCGCCGCAGCTGCGGCACGCGCCTTCGCCTCGCTGTCGAGGTCGTAGCGGTCGAGCTTTTTGCCGTCCAACCGGGTCAGCCGCGCGGTGAATTTTTCACCGGCTTCGGTCGTGAACTCGACCTCGACCGTCCAGTATTCCCGCGCCTTGAACGCCTCGATCTCGGCTTCGCGCTCGCAGATGAGCCTCAGCGCGACCGACTGTACGCGGCCGGCCGAGCGGCTTCCCGGCAGCTTGCGCCACAGCACCGGCGACAAGGTGAAACCGACGAGATAATCGAGCGCGCGTCGCGCAAGATACGCGTCGACCAGTTCGATATCGATATCACGTGGCTTGGTGAAAGCGTCGAGCACCGCGTTGCGCGTGACCTCGTTGAATACGACGCGCTTGACGTCGACGCCCTTTAGCGCGCGGCGGTTCTTCAGCACCTCGTTGATGTGCCAGGAGATCGCTTCGCCCTCGCGGTCGGGGTCGGTCGCGAGATAGAGCCGCTCGGCGCCGCGCACCGCCTCGGCCATCGCCCGGACATGCTTTTCCGATTTGCCGTCGACCTCCCACGACATCGAGAAGTCGTTGTCGGGAAGTACCGAGCCGTCCTTTGCCGGTAGGTCGCGGACATGGCCATAGCTCGCCACGACCTTGTAGTCGCGCCCAAGATACTTGTTGATGGTCTTCGCTTTGGCCGGCGATTCGACGATGACGACGTTCATGGACCCCATTCTGTGGCGAGGCCGAGGCCCCGCTCAGCGGCGCGACACCAGATTCCCAGGATGACGCTCAATGCGCCCCGCAAGTTCCAGTTCGAGCAACAAGGTAGCGACGGCGGCGGCTGACAATTGGCATTGCCGCACCAGTTCGTCAACCGCGACGGGCGTCGGACTGAGCTTTTCGAGGATCAGCTCGAGGCCGGCCTCGCCATCGATTATCGCCGGCGCCGGGCTTGGGTAGGGCGCCGCCAATGGCAGATCGCGCTGTCGTGGCGCGGCGCGCGGGGGCAGCTTGCCGCCCTGCAGCAGCGGCCCGAGCTGGGTGATAATATCGGCGGCATTCTCGGTCAGGGTCGCGCCATTGCGCAGCAGATCATTGGCGCCGCGGCTGCGAGGATCGAGCGGTGAGCCCGGTACGGCGAACACGTCACGGCCCTGTTCGAGCGCAAAGCGGGCGGTGATCAATGACCCCGATTTCGCCGCTGCTTCGACCACGACAATGCCCAGCGACATGCCGGAGATGATGCGGTTGCGGCGCGGGAAATGGCGCGCCTGCGGCTCGACGCCGAGCGGCAGCTCGGCGACAACCGCGCCGTCGCGCGCGAGTGCATCGTAAAGCCCGCGATTCTCTGCCGGATAGATGACGTCGACCCCGCCGGCGACGACCGCGATCGAGCCTGTCGCGAGCGCGCCACCATGGGCGGCGGCGTCGATCCCGCGCGCCATCCCCGAGATGACGACAATGCCCGCCTCGCCGAGCCCCGCGGCCAGCTCATGCGCGAGCCGCCTGCCATTGGCGGAGGCGTTGCGCGCGCCGACAATCGCGACGATCGGGGCGGTTAGCAGCTCGTCGCGGCCCAACAGGGTGAGCACCGGTGGCGCATCCTCGATGTTGGCGAGGGGCTCGGGATAACCCGGCTCGCCCCAGCAGAGGAGCCGCGCGCCAAGCCGGGCGAGGGCGGCCATCTCCCTGTCGGCGTCGCCGCGGCTGCAGACAGCGACATCGCCCCGGCCGAGCCGCGGCACCGCGTCGAGCGCGGCCTTGGCAGAGCCGAAACGGCGCAGCAGCGCGTAGAAGGTGACCGGGCCGATCGTCTCGGTGCGGCTGAGGCGCAGCCAGTCGCGCCGCTCCTCGGGGTCGAGCTCGCGCGCGGCCAGGGTTCGCCTCAACTCTTGGTAAAGGATATCCGGCTTTCGGTGCCGGCGAGCAGGCGGCGAATATTCTCGTGGTGCTTGACGATGATAGCCAGCGCGATGGCGGTGATGAGCTCCGCCCGGTGGCCGTCGAGGACGAAGCCCGAATACGCGGCCGCGACCGCACAGGCGACGAACGCCGCCAGCGACGAATAGCGGAACATGACCGCTGCCGCGAGCCAGACCACGCCTGCCACCAGCGCTACCGGCCAGGCGACGACGATCAGCACGCCAAGCCCGGTCGCGACGGCTTTGCCGCCGCGAAACATCAGCCAGACCGGAAACATGTGGCCGAGGATCACCGCCCCGGCCGCGGCCAGCATCGCATCGACGCCCCATCTCGCACCGATCAGCACCGCCGCGACGCCCTTGCCGACATCGAGCAATACCGTCAGCGCCGCCAGCGCCTTGTTTCCGGTACGCAGTACGTTTGTCGCGCCAATATTGCCCGAGCCGATCTTGCGCAGATCGCCATAGCCGGCGATCCAGGTCAGCAGCAGCCCGAATGGGATGGCGCCGAGCAGATAGCCGATGACGCCGGCCGCGATGTCACCGGTCATGCCGCGGCGCGCTCGAAAATCGTGCGGCCGTCGACCACGGTCAGCTCGACGCGGCCCTGCACCGGGCGGCCGTCAAACGGCGCATTCTTTGACTTGGAGCGGAAGCGATCGGTTTCGACGCGATATTTGGCTTTGGGGTCGAACACGACGAAATCCGCCGGCGCACCAGCCGCCAGGGTCCCGACCGCGAGCCCGAGAATGCGCGCCGGCGTCACGGTCAGCCGCCGGAGCACGTCAATCAAATTCATGTGGCGGTTGTGACACAGCTCCAGCGACAGCGGCAGCAGCGTCTCCAACCCGACGATGCCGCAGCTCGCCGAGGAGAACGGCAGACGCTTTGAATCCTGGTCCCATGGCGAATGGTCGCTGGCGATCGCGTCGATCGAGCCGTCGGCAAGCCCGGCGACGACCGCCTGGCGGTCGCTCTCGCTGCGCAGCGGCGGCGACAGCTTGGCGAAGGTGCGGTAGTCGCCGATCGCGGTCTCGTTCAGGGCAAAATAGGGCGGGGCGGTGTCACAGGTCACCGGCAACCCTGCCGCCTTGGCCTGGCGGATCGCGTCGATCGACGCGGCGGTCGAGACATGCGCGACGTGGTAGCGTGCGCCGGTGATCGCGACGAGCCGCAAATCGCGCTCGATCATTATGACTTCGGCCGCCGGGGTGACGCCGGCGAGCCCGAGCCGGGTGGCGATCTCGCCCTCGGTGACCTCGCCGGCGCTGCCAAGGCTCGGCTCCTCCGGGTGCTGGATCACCAGTTGGTTGAAGGTGCGGGCATAGGCCAGCACCCGGCGCATCACCAGCGCGTCGGCGATCGCCTTGACCCCGTCGGTAAAGCCGACCACACCGTTGGCCGCGAGCAGACCGATCTCGGTCAGCTCTTTGCCGTGCATGCCCTTGGTCGCGGCGGCGTAGGTGTGGACCTTGGCAAGTCGGACTTCGCGGGCGCGGCGGGCGAGAAACTCGACGACCGAGACATCGTCGACCGGCGGGTCGGTGTTGGGCAGGGCGACGATCGTCGTGACACCGCCGGCCGCGGCGGCGCGGCTGCCGCTCTCGACCGATTCGATATGCTCGGCGCCGGGTTCGCGCAACTGCACGCGCATGTCGACCAGGCCCGGCGCGAGACACAGCCCGGCGAGATCGACGACCTCGACGTCGGGGCCCAAATCATCAGCGCTGATATTGGCGCCGATTGCGGCGATGCGATCGTCGACGACGATGACGTCGCCGACCATGTCGCGCCCGCTATCGGGGTCGATGAGGCGCGCGCCGCGGAAAAGACGCCGCAATCCGCTCATTTTATAGGGGGCCCGTTGCCGAGGTCGCGCGCCAGGAGCTCGAGGCACGCCATGCGCACCGCGACGCCCATCTCGACCTGCTGGCGGATGAGGCTGCGGTCGATATCGTCGGCGACAGTGCTGCCGATCTCGACGCCGCGGTTCATCGGTCCCGGATGCATGATCAGCGCGTCGGGCTTGGCGAATTTGAGCTTGTCCTCGTCGAGCCCGAAGAAGTGGAAATATTCACGGGTCGACGGCACGAATGAGCCGTGCATGCGCTCGTTCTGCAGGCGCAACATCATGACGATATCGACATCGGCCAGACCTTCGGCCATGTCGTGAAATACCTCGACCCCAAGATGCTCGATCTCGGCGGGGAGCAGGGTGCGCGGCGCGACGACGCGCACCCGCGTGCCCATCGCGTTCAGCAGCCAGATGTTCGAACGCGCGACGCGGCTGTGCATCACGTCGCCGCAGATCGCTACCGTGAGCCCGCCCAGTTTGCCCTTGCGGCGGCGGATCGTCAGCGCGTCGAGCAGCGCCTGGGTCGGATGCTCGTGGCTGCCGTCGCCGGCATTGATGACCGCGCAATCGACCTTTTCCGACAGGAGCTGCACCGCACCCGATTCGGGATGGCGCACCACCAGCACGTCTGGGTGCATGGCGTTCAGGGTCATCGCCGTGTCGATCAGTGTCTCGCCCTTCTTCATCGAAGAGACCGCGACGGCCATGTTGATGACATCGGCGCCGAGCCGCTTGCCGGCAACTTCGAACGAGGTGCGAGTGCGCGTGGAATTTTCGAAGAAGCAGTTGATTAGCGTGCGGCCGCGCAGCGTCGTTTTTTTCTTTTCGGCCTCGCGGTTCATATCGACATAGGTTTCGGCGAGGTCGAGGACATAGGTGATGTCCTCGGGCGTCAGACCTTCGATGCCCAAGAGATGCCGGTGCCGGTAGGCATAGGAATCCATCGGCCGCGAACTATAAGGACGCGCCGGATCGCCAGCAAGGGCGCGTGCCCTTACGTCTCACACAAGCTTGCGGATAAAACGCTCTTGCGGAAAACGCGCCGAGACCGTCGTGCCGGTGCCCGGTTCGCTGGCGATTTCGAGCGTCCCGTCATGAAGCTCGACGAGCCGCTTTGACAGCGGCAGCCCCAACCCTACACCGCCATTCTTGCGGCCGATTTGCGATGCGATCTGGCCAAACGGTGCCAGGGCCAGCTGGATCTTGTCGCGCGGTATGCCGACGCCGGTATCCTCGACCCGGAGGACCAGCCCGCCGGCCGGTTCGCGCCAGGCCTTGATCGTCACGTGCCCGCCGGCCGGGGTGAATTTGACAGCGTTGGTGAGCAGGTTGATGAGAACCTGACTCAACTTCTTGGCGTCGCCGCGGAACGCCGGCAGTTCAGAATGCGCCTCGACCCGGCACTCGACGCCGGCCTCCTTCGCCATCGCGCCGATCATGTTCGCGCTGAAGGTGACGACCTGGGGGATGTTCACCGGATCGTTGGCGATCTTGAGCTCTTTGGCATCGCTGGTAGCGAGATCCAGCAAGTCATTGATGATCGTCAATAGATGCGAACCGCTATCGCCGATAATCTTCGCGTATTCCACGTATTGCGCGCTGAGCGGGCCGAGCATCTGTTGATGCATGATCTCGGAGAAGCCGATGACCGCGTTGAGCGGCGTGCGCAGCTCATGGCTCATATTTGCGAGAAGCAGCGATTTGGCGCGGTCCGATTCTTCCGCCCGTTGCTTCGCCGAGACGAGGTCGGCAGCGGCGCGCGCGGTGCGCAGCGTGTAACGCACCCGGTATTTCAGAATCTGCCAGTTGTCCGACTTGACGATGAAGTCGGTCGCGCCGGCATCATACGCGTCGACGACCGATTGCTCGTCGTTGAGCCCAGTGATGACAAGGATCGGGACGTGCTCGGTTTCCGCGCGTCGACGCAGCAGGCGGCAAAGGTCGAAACCGCTGAGCCCCGGCATCATCGCGTCGGTGATGACCAGTCCGGGAACAGTGTGCAGGCACCCGTTGTAGGCCGCGAAGCCGTCTTCGGCCTCGACAACGTCGTAGCCCTCGTTTTCGAGGACGTCGCACATCACGGCGCGGGCCACGGGATCGTCATCGACAATCAGGATCGAAACCCGGGCGGACCCATCGCCCGTCGCGGTCTTTCCGTCATCGTCCGGCCGCGCGCCGCGGCGGCGGCCGTCGGATGGGTTCTGAAAATCGCTAAACTCGCCCGCATTGCGCAGCGCGTAGCGTACGCGCTGCGCGAGGCTGCCCCATTCGACCGGCTTGACGATGAAATCGGTCGCGCCGGCGTTGTAGGCCCGGTCAAGCGCCTTGTGATCCTGCAACCCGGTGACCATTACGATCGGGGTCCGGCGTGTCGCGCTGCGGCTCCGCAATTCTCGGCACAGTGCGAAGCCGTCGAGGTTGGGCATCACGGCGTCGACGAGCAGCAGCGACGGATCGAATTCGCGGCAATGGCTCAGCGCTTCGCTGCCGTCCGCGGCTTCGATGACCGTCAGCCCGGTATCTGTGAGGCTGTCCCGGGTCAGCGAGCGAAAGACCGGGTCGTCATCGACGATCAAGATCGTCGGCGCGGTTCGCGTGACAGAGACCGGTATGGTCGGGGTCATTACGCGGCCGGTCTGCCGTTGCGCGCGCTGGACGGGTGGCACCGGCTACGAGACGGCCCCATTGCTTTCCCCTGACGGGTTCGCGTCGAGAAGGCATGTTATCGGAGGGAACTGTCTACGAATCGTTACTTTTACCGGTTGGGTCACGACTTGATTTTCGCCCGGAGGAGAATTCTTGAATACCCGCGTGACGATTTACATATTGAGCAGGGAAATTATCCGCATCGCGCGACACCTGAGGCGTCGTCGCGAGCTATCACGACAGGGCATTGACGGAATGAAGCGGCGGTTCGCGGCGCTTGTGCTGATGGGCGGGGTCGTAGCCATTGCAGCGGCGTTGGCGATGCATCCGCTGCGCGCGGCCGCGCCGATCCCGGAAACGGCCGGCGGGGCTGTGCCGAGCCTGGCTCCGATGCTGAAAAGCGTCACGCCCGGCGTCGTCAACATCGCCGTCAAGGGACGCCAGAAGATCGAAAATCCGCTGCTGCAGGATCCCTTCTTCCGCCGCTTCTTCAATATTCCGCAGGGTCAGCAGAACTACGCCGAGACCCAGGCGACGGGGTCCGGCGTCATCGTCGATGCGGCGCAGGGCTACGTGTTGACGAACGCGCATGTCGTCGCCAACGAGACCTCGATCGCGGTCACGACCAAGGAGAATCGCAGGTTCGCAGCAAAGCTCGTCGGCCGCGATCCCGAGACCGATGTCGCCGTGCTCAAGATCGACAGCGACCATCTGACCGCGGTGCCGCTTGGCGATTCCGACAAGCTCCAGGTGGGCGATTTTGTCGTCGCGATCGGTAATCCGTTCGGGCTGGGCCAGACAGTGACCTCGGGCATCGTCAGCGCGCTCGGCCGCAGCGGGCTTGGCATCGAAGGCTATGAGGATTTCATCCAGACAGACGCGTCGATCAATCCCGGAAATTCGGGCGGCGCTCTTGTCGATCTGAAGGGCGATCTGGTCGGCATCAACACCGCGATCCTGGCCCCGGGTGGCGGCAATATCGGGATTGGCTTTGCTGTGCCGATCAACATGGCGCGCAAGGCGATGGACCAGCTGGTACGCTACGGTGAGGTCAAGCGCGGCCGCATTGGCGTGAGGATCCAGGATCTGACGCCCGACCTTGCCCAGGCAATGAACACGAAACAGATCAATGGTGCGGTGATCGTCCAGGTCGAGTCGGGCTCGTCCGCCGACCACGCCGGGCTGAAGACCGGCGATCTGGTGATCGCCGCCGACGGGGTTACGATCCACAGCGGCACGCAATTGCGCGATGCGATCGGCCTGACGCGAGTAGGCGACGAGGTTAAACTGACCATCGATCGCAACGGCAGCGAGCGAAGCGTCGGGGTCAAGGTCGAGATGGGTCAGCAGACCGACCAGCCGGCGGTGGAGCGCTGAGCGGCACGATGGCGAAAACCCCCTATGAGGTAATCGGCGTCAAGCCCGATGCGAGCCCTGATGACATCCGCAAGGCCTATCGCAAGCTCGCGAAGGAGCTGCATCCCGATCTCAACCCCGGAAAGCCCGAGGCCGAGGCGCGCTTCAAGACGGTAACCGCGGCCTACGACCTCCTGTCCGACGCTGACAAGCGCGCCCGCTACGACCGCGGCGAGATCGACGAAAGTGGCGCTGAGCGGCCGCGTTATTCTTACCGCCCGCATGCCGAGGGCGCGCAGGGCTGGAAATATGGCCCGCAAGGTGAGGTAAACGCCGAGGACCTCGAAGACATCCTGTCGATGTTCGGCGGTGGTATGGGGGGCGCGCGCCGCGGGCGAGGGCCGCGCGGCGAGCCCTTTGCGATGCCCGGCGGTGACCGTCTGTATGTGCTGACCGTCGATTTTGTCGAGGCCACGGCGGGCGCCAAGAAGCGCTTGTCGTTGAGCCCCGACAGCTGGCTCGACGTGACGATCCCATCCGGGATCGAGGAGGGCCAGGTCCTGCGCCTCAAGGGCAAGGGCGACCCCGGCATCGGTGGCGGCGTCGACGGCGATGCGCTGATCGAGGTTCATGTCGCGTCTCATCCTTATTTCCGGCGCGACGGTGACAACATACTCGTTGAACTGCCGGTCAGTCTCGCCGAAGCAGTGTTGGGTGGCCGTGTTCCCGTGCCGACGGTGACGGGCCCGGTGTCGATGACGATCCCCAAAGGGTCGGATAGCGGCGCGCAGTTGCGGCTCCGCGGCAAGGGCATCCATCGCCGAGGCCATGCCGAGGGCGACCAGATCGTCACGCTTAAGGTGGTGATCGGCGACGTCAATGATGCCGAGCTGGCCGCGTTCCTCGAAACCTGGGCGCAAACGCACCCGAGCGACCCACGCCGAGGGATGACGACGCCATGATTGGGTTCGACGAGCTGCTGGTTCGTCTGCGCGGGCTCGAACGGCGCGAGCTGACGCGCTGGGTGGAGAACCGCTGGGTTCTGCCCGAGCGCCACGCCGAGAGCTGGGTGTTTCACGAGGTCGACGTCGCCCGGGTTGAGCTGATCGTCGAGATCCGGCGCGACTTCGCGATTGATGACGAGGCGATGGGGCTGGTGCTGAGTCTGCTCGATCAGGTCTATGATCTGCGCCGACAGATGCGTCGGCTCTGCGACGCGGTGGCGACGCAGCCGCCAAAAGTGCGGGAAGCGATCCGGCACGCCTTGCCGCATAAAGTGAATGACGGCTGATTTCTTCGCGAATTCAGCGCTCGTTAACGTCAAGCCTTTAATAATCGCAGCGAGCACGTGACGCGTGGGCAGAATTATTGTGCCCGCCGATCGCTGGGGAGCGGTTGTTTTGCGAATGCTGGGGGTGACTTCGATTCTGACCTGTGGTGGCGCACGGCGCATCATCGTCGCCGGTGCGCTGCTGATCGCGGTCACGCTCGCCGGCGCGAGTTTGAGCCTTTGGGATCTCTACAATAACGCGATCGACGCGGCGCGTCAGAACACTGCAAATCTCGGGATTGTGCTCGCCGAAGAGCTGTCGCGCTCGATGGAGTCGGTCGACCTCCTGCTTGGCGAGGCGACGCAGCGGATCGTCCACTCCGGTGTCAGTACGCCCGAGGAGCTTCGCCGCGAAATGGCGAGCGAGGCAACTCATGACTTCTTGGTCAATCGTCTGCAAGCGCTGCCGCAGCTGAGCGCGCTGTTCCTGACCGACGCGGTCGGTGTCCAGGTCAACTCGTCGAATTTTTGGCCGGTGCCGGCAACCGACCTCGCCAATCGCAATTTCTTTCAGAATACCGAGAAGGCTGACGGTGATGCGCTCGTTATCAGCCCCCCGGGCCGGAGCTGGACGAGCGGACGTTGGTCGCTGTTCCTGTCGCGCCGCATCGAGAGCCGGGCGGGCGTCTTTCTCGGTACGGCGCAGGCGGTGCTCGAGCTGCACTATCTGGAAGGGTTCTACAAAACGATCAGTCTACCCGAGGGCGGCTCGGTGTCGATCGAGCGCAGCGACGGCCTGGTGTTGTTTCGCGATCCGCCGATGGAGAACGTGCTCGGTACCTATGTTCCGAAAACCTCCCATTGGTACGACATGGTGGCGGATGGCGGCGGTACCTACGAGACGACCGGTTATCTCGACGGCGTGACGCGCGAGATAGCGATCAATCCGGTCAAGGACTACCCGCTTGTCATGTCGGTGACGGTGCCCAAGCACACCGCTCTCGCATCGTGGCGCCGCCAGGCGGCCGTTATCGGCTTTGGCACCATCTGCGCCGTCATCGTCTTCGCGATCCTGTTCGGCTCGCTGGCCGTGCAATTTGGCCGGCTCGAGAGGTCCGAGCAGGCGCTGTCGTCCGCGCTGACGCGCACGGAGCGCGCCGACCGCGCGAAATCCGATTTCCTCGGGCGGATGAGCCACGAACTGCGCACGCCGTTGAATGCGATCATCGGCTTCTCCGAGGTGATCGTATCGCAGCTCTTCGGCCCGCTCGGCTCCGCGAAGTACAGGGAATACGCCGAGGACATCCTCCGCTCGGGCCGCTTCCTGCACGATCTGATCGGCGACATGCTCGACATGGTCAAGATCGAGGCCGGCCATCGCAATCTGCAACGCGAAACCTTCACCTTCGCCGGCGATATCGACGAGGCGCTGCGTATGCTTGGTCCCCGCGCCGAGGCCGGCAAGGTCGCGCTCGACCTCGATGTGCGCGACGCGCCGCCGATGATCAGCGCCGACCGCCGCGCTTTTAAGCAGATCGTGCTCAACCTCATCGGCAACGCGGTCAAGTTCACTCCCGGAGGCACCGTGACGGTGCGTCTGTCGTCGTCGAGTGGCGACGCGCTGCTGCAGGTCATCGATACCGGGGTCGGCATCTCCGAGGCCAATCTCGAAAAGCTTGGGACGCCATTCTTCCGGGTCGAGAACAACCCGCACCAGGCAAGCACTGAGGGTACTGGGCTCGGCGTCGCGCTGACCAAGTCGCTCATCGAGTTGCATGGCTGGACGATCGGCTTTGCCAGCGAACTGGGCAAAGGAACGACCGTGACCGTGACGCTGCCCGGCGCGGGCAAGAACGCGATGGCAAAAATCGTCACCAAGACGGAAATCGCCGAATTGATCGCCTGAGAGCTACCGCGTCAGTCGGCGAACGTGCCGAGCAGAATTTCCCGCGCGCCTTCATTGCCGTCGAGCGCTCGCAGCTGCCGTTTGCTGATCTTCCAGCCGCTTGCAGTGCGCACAAAATCCCAGCGATTAGCGGAGATGCGGTGAATGTGGAACCCGCGGCCCTTGCCGTGGTTCGGCACTCGAATTCAGGCCCCACCCGATCCGGCACGAGGATTTGCAGATACGAGATCGCGTAGGCCGTGTCGCCGGTGATCTGCACATAGGGCAGCCCGGAAAAATGTGCGAGGCCCTGACTGATCGCGTGCATGTGCTCGGGGTTGTCGATGCCGCCGGCGTTCGTGCTCTGCCGTTGCGGTCCGCCGAACTCGGCACCGCGGTCGAAGGTGCCGTCTTCCGTCCAGGCATTGGCGACATGGGCGCGCGAGCCGGTATCGGCACTCGGAGGGTGGCTGGCGATCAGATTGTAGATTTCGAGGCGATCTTCGATCTCGCCGATGCGTTCTTCCAGGCTCTTCGCCATCGCCGGGCTCCCGCTCAGATTTTCTGGAAGCGCGCCCGTGTGCCGCGCTCGATGGCTGCGGTGATCAGCCGGTCGATCTCAAAGCGCTCGCGCATGAGATCGAGCAATTGCAGCTCCTCCTGCGTCGGAGATCCATCCGAGGCTATGAGATCGCAGGCGATGGCGTAGGCCGTCTCGCGCAGCCGCGCCGGCAGCGCCGCCTTGATCGTGTCAAGGATTTCGTCGAGGCCGTCATCCTTGCCCAGCAGCTCGGCGCAATCGTTGAGATGGCCGGCAAGCTTGCCGCGATCAAAGCCGCGAAACACCGGCAGGTGGCCGACAATGTCGCCGATGATGTTGCGCTCGGTCGCGGATATCCGGGCTTCGGCTCCGGTGACGAGAGCCATCGTGTAGATCAGCGCGCCTTGGGGATCGAGCATTGCCGGTCCTTTTTTGTGAAATCCGCGGACAGATGATGACGTTAACGGCGATGGTCAAGTCTGGGGGTCGTTCAGCTCAGGGGTAATTAAGCTTCGTCGAGAAAGCGCGCCGTCGCTTCGACCGCTTCGCTGAGCGGCAGCCGATCGACCTCCACGCCTTCGGGGAATGCGGCCAGCAGTCGCGACGGCAGTTGACGGTCGAGCACGACGAAAACGCCGCGGTCGTCGGCGCGGCGGATCAGCCTTCCGTAGGCCTGGCGCAGCCGCAGCCGTGCGATATGGTCTTCGTAGCCGGCGCCGCCGAAATGCGGCTTTCGGGCGCGGTGCAGGATGTCGGGCCGCGGCCACGGCACGCGGTCGAAGACGATAAGCCTCAGCGACCGGCCCGGCACGTCGACCCCGTCACGCACCGCATCGGTGCCGAGCAGGCATGAATTCTCTTCGGCGCGGAAAATGTCCACGAGCGTCGAGGGCGACATGGCGTCGACATGTTGCGCGAGGAGCAGCAGCCCCTGCGCTTCCAGCACCGGCGCGATCCGCTCATGCACGATGCGCAAACGGCTGATCGCGGTGAAGAGCCCCAGTGCGCCGCCTTTCGCGGCCTGCATCAGCGCCGCAAAGCCGGAAGCGACCTGACCCATATCGCCGCGCGGGATATCGTTGACGACGATGATGCGGGTCTGTGCCGCATAATCGAAGGGCGAAGCGATGCGCGCCGCGCGCGGCCTCGCGGGCAAATGGCGCAACCCGCTCGCCGCCTCGGCGAGGTTCCAGGCGAGCACCGGATCGGCTTCGCCGTCGGTGAGGGTCGCCGAGGTCACGACAATGCCGTGCGCCGGTTGGGCGACGTGGCGCACAAACGGGATCCCCGGATCGACCCAGTTGCGGTTGAGCGCGATGTCGGTCTCGTTGCCCTCGAACCGGCCGAGTTCAAGCCACTCGACGCTCTCGGTGCCCGCCGGCTCGCC